>Ga0123342_1002222_pt1 | contig 32418 bp, 19 predicted proteins | sample Turbeawhitnodule_FD_89960 | JGI IMG/M metagenome (GOLD analysis project Ga0123342, IMG submission 89960) | Root nodule microbial communities of legume samples collected from Mexico - Turtle bean Mexico white nodule | ecosystem: Host-associated > Plants > Roots > Nodule | place: Mexico: Nepantla... | reverse complement strand
GTATGGAAAAACTTCGTATTGAGATCTCCTTGCTTCAACCACTTTTGTCTTGCTTTTTGTTTCCAAATCGCCTCTTGCTTGAAAAGATTTTTGTTAAGATCTGCTAAGAGAGACCTTCTTTCCTCCCTTTCGTACATATCGAGCTCATTTTCTTCATCTTTTATATCCAACTCGTTAATCCTCTTTTGCAACGCTTCACCCAGTTGATTCACATTCCCAAATATATCTTTATTCCAAACTTTTAAATCCACTTTAAGTTTTTTCAGTTTTTCTTTGAAAATGTACATTCCACCACCTTGCACCTCATAGCTGGGCCATTTTTCTCTTAGGAACACCTTAAACCTACTATCACTTTGCTAAACATCCAAACTCCTAAACGGTTTCGGACCCCAGTCAACATACTCATCTTTAAGAATTATTGCACAATGATCAGAAACAGATCTATTATGAACGAACTGTTTACAATGCGACCAAACATCGCACCATTCCTTTGACACTAGAAACCTGTCAATCCTGCTTTTCACTAACCCATTTGGTTTATATCACGTAAACTTTCTACCAGTCAATCCTACAGTTAAACTTTATTTATATAAAGTCATTAATAAAAGTAATATCTGGAGTCATTTTTTAATTTTTAAGAAAAAAAATACAAATGAATAAAATTGTAAAATCAGGAGAAATATTGATATTAGTTTAAATTTTCAATCTTATTAGTAAAAAAAGTTCACATTTCACTCATTTATTTGTCTAAATTCTCACATGTGAAACAAATAATTATGAATGGTATATCTTAATTTGTAAGAATTGAAAAAAAATACAATGTATTTTTCTTTCTTAGTCTTTTTTTTTTGTGCTTTCTAAGAACATTCATAACTCAAACGCTCATTTTTTTTTACAACTACTCTATAATGTAATAACTTCCTAAATTAAATTTTCAAATTCAAAGTAAAATGTTACAAAATACACTGAAATGTAATAATATCCTAAATCAAGGTACCGTAGAATTACATTAATATTGACATAATTTAATTCAATTTTTGTTTCCTACTTAAGTTCTTAGTAGATTCCATCAACACTGATATTATAGATTATAGTATAATAATGACTCATACATGTATATTTAGTTACTATATTAATAAGTTTGCTGTAGATTCTACAGATGTTAATGTTCTATATTATACTATGATGCTTTTTAAATAAAAAATTGGTTTTAGTATTGTTTTATAAATTTTATTCAATCACTATATAGAATATTACAATGGGCTCATGAATAGTCATATCCGTTTAACATAATAATGTATTGTAACTTAAGATCCAATTTTATTATTATTTTAATTTAGAAAAATGTTGGTAAGGTAACACATTTAAATATATATTTTAATATTTAATGTTTATGACTTTATCTATAATAAATTTTTAAAATTAATTTCTAAACATATGCTAAAATATAATAATTTTCTTAAAAAATAGATATTTACTATTTTTAATGTATTAAACAATTATAAAAATATTCACCTTATATATATACCAAATTGATAGAATTCCCTTTTTAAATGCGACGTTTCTATTACTTACTTATTATTTATCACTACTACTACTAAATCACACATTTAATCCTTCATTAAAATTAAATAATTATGGTTTACTGTTTATATGTAATCCAAATTCTAACTCTAATGTAATTTATTTACGTAATATATTAGTAAAAAAAATTAATAATAAATCACAACATATATTTAAAAATATATGTTAATATTTTCTGTTAGAAATTAGATTACATATCATGTTAGGTAAAAATTGCTCAGTATTAAAAAAATTAGAAAAGCAAATGTGCTGTTAAATTAATGTAACCAAAAATGCATATTGATAAAATTATAGGGATCAAATATGGATTTAAGAAGGTCATAATATTTTAAAAGATGATTTACTCATTATTTGTAATAAATTTCACAACTATTTATTTCTGTACCAAATTAATCTATTTATGTAAAAAAATAAAACAACTTGACGTAATTTTTTTATGTGAAAAATCACCATTATGCCGAAGACTTTCTCTCCTTAAACAACGGGGATTTAAACTTGGGTAGCCTCTCCCAAGAATAAATTCGAAATTTGCTGAAATTAAATTTGAAAACGGATATTTCTTTAATCAGAAATTTGAAATTTGACCAATTAAATTAGCAATTTTTTGAAGAGCACGTGATTGATTTTCAAACACAATCCTCGAAATCCTGAACCCTGTCATTAGTTTTTTTGTGTGCGCGCGTGATTAAGTGGAGAAATTCACTAAAATGGTGAGCAAAAAAACAAGTGTGCTGTGCAAGAAAATACAAATATTTTCTTCCCTTAAAAAAGACAAGTTTAAAATCACGTAACATTCCATTTCCAAGTACAAATTTGAAATTTGCACAAATATTTTGAAGAGGCATCATGGAAATTGATTTTCTAGCACAATCCTCCCTCCAAATCACGATTATGAGTAGTAATTCATTAGTTACCAAATTCAATAGGTGTGATTCAACATTTTACGTGCAAAAAATGAGATTATTATGGTGTTATAAATAGTATTTTGTTCCATTGAATAAGGTAAGTTTTAAATGGTGATGAAGAAGAAGAATTGGAAAAAATTTGATTAACAAATGGCACGATCATGGTTGGGAATTGGGACTGGTTTGGGTCCCCTAGTTGGAAACGACAGATCCAGTGACCGTTTGAATTCAAATTCAAACAATGGAACCTAAAGCTCCAATTCTCGTTTTGTCTCCTTGCTTACGTGGCCGTGGCAGCCAATCAGATCCCCGAACGGCAGAGCGCTGTTAAAACGAATTTGAAAACATAGGCAGAAGTGGGGCCCACACGTGCGTCTCCCGCTCCTCACTTAGCCCTGATCTACGGCTCAGATGCTTCCCCATTTCAAACCTTCTTCTTCCCCGCCCCATTATTAAATTGTATAAATAAATTAAACTCAATTTATTACACTCACATTTGCACACACACACGCTCTCTCTCTCTCTTTTGGCTGCTAAAGTCTCTCGAAACAAAGAAGCATTCGAAGCTTAAAGCACAAAAGACAGTACCGTTCTCTTTCTTGCCTTCTTCTTGAATCTTGTACACAGCAAGAGGCAGGGAAGCGAGAATTCAAAATGGCCACACAGAATCGTCGTTCCTCGTTCTCCTCCTCAACGACGTCGTCTTTGGCCAAGCGCCATGCATCCACCACCGCTTCCTCCTCTACCTCCTCCTCTTTAGCCGCTCCTACAAACGTGCCAAAGAAGCGTCCACCTCTCTCTAACCTCACCAACACCGTCGCTCACCGCAACTCTTCCTCTTCGGTACTAATTCCTCTTTTAACTAATTCCGCAAACTTAACACACATCGCAAACAGCTTCATTAACTATTGCTTCTTGCGAATTTCGCATTGCTAGGTTCCGTGCGCAGCTAAACTCGCGAAGACGAAGAAAGAGCCTGTTCCGCTCTGCTCAGGCAATAAAAGGCCTGCGTTGGCGAATGTCAAACCTACTAATGCAGTTGTTTTCCCCAAGGCTAATTCTCTCCCTGCGAGGAATCAAGCTCCTCCTCCTCCTCCTCCACTCGTTGTCACTGTTACTGTTCCTCCTCCGGTGCTGGATGCTTCACCTAGTACATCAGATGCAATGTCGGTTTCTATGGATGAGTCGATGTCTTCTTGTGACTCCTTCAAGAGTCCTGACATTGAATATGTGGACAATAGTGATATTGCGGCTGTTGATTCAATTGAGAGGAAGACGTTCAGCAATCTCAATATCTCTGATTCTGCCGAATCAGGTTTCATTCTGATCACTTCTACTGGATATAAAATTATCTGGTCATGTTTTTACATTAGATATTGATTGATGTGTTTGCAGGCAACATTTGTAGCAGAGACATACTTGTTGAATTGGAAAAAGGGGATAAGTTTGTCAATGTTGATAACAATTACGCGGATCCTCAGCTCTGCGCATCCTTTGCTTGTGATATCTACAAGCACCTTCGTGCGTCTGAGGTATAGTTAAGCTACATTTGAAAAATATATGCAGTGATCTCTGTTATTTTTGTTTTTATGATCAGAGTAAGCAAAGAAAATGTGGCTATTAGAATAACTGCTGTTTATTTTAGAATGTCGTATTGGTCTAATATTTTCCAGTTTTTGAAATATTAGGCAAAGAAAAGGCCTTCCACAGACTTCATGGAGAGAATTCAGAAGGACATAAACCCCAGCATGCGTGCAATATTGATTGACTGGCTTGTGGAGGTAAATGATGTTTGTCGATAACTACACATGTTAAACTCAAACACTATTATATTGCAAATAGGAATATGTAGGTAATATTTTATTCTTGGGGGAACGTCGCTGTTCTTTCCAATAATAGTTCAGTGCCACACCTGGTGTATATGGCTACATGCTAAACTCAGTTTCGGATTGCAGGTGGCTGAAGAGTATAGACTAGTACCTGATACATTGTATTTGACGGTAAACTACATTGACCGGTATCTTTCAGGAAATGTGATGAACAGACAAAGATTACAATTACTTGGTGTTGCCTCCATGATGATTGCCTCGTAAGGAGTCATACAAGTTCCTCGTAATTTTTCTGATTGATGGGGTTTCTAGTATTGATGTTGGTTTTTGGTATTTGTTTGCAGTAAATATGAGGAGATTTGTGCACCTCAGGTGGAAGAATTTTGTTACATTACTGATAACACGTACTTCAAAGACGAGGTTTGGTTTTGAATTCATTTGAGGCTTCAGGTTAACTGTTTATGTATGTATTTGAGGACATCTCAAGCAAAATTATCCAATGCAGGTTTTGCAGATGGAATCTGCTGTTTTAAATTTTCTCAAGTTCGAAATGACAGCCCCAACGGTAAAATGTTTCTTAAGGTACTGTAGTTTATAACGGATTAGTATGAGATTGATCGTTTGAAATTATTTCAAGCCGTTCTGATATAAAACTATTTTCTTTCTCGGTATAATTTACAGAAGATTTGTACGTGCAGCCCAAGGAGTCGACGAGGTATCTTTATCTCTTTGCTTAGTTTGGGCATTTATATATAAGGAAAATAATACTTTATATAATTTGATTTTAAACTCATCATTATGTCTTTTTCAAAAATGTTGATTTTGAATATAAGGATTTGGATAAACACCATGTTTGAAGTAATGAAAACTACCAACTAACAAAGAAGATAACCTTGTGAGTGGTGGGTCTAGCACATGTGTCATTCAGCATTTAGCCTAAATTTGGAAAACAAATTTTTTATTGTTAAAAGTCTCAATGTCCCATCAACCTATAAAAAATTAAGAGATAGTTTCTTAAAAATAAGTTGAACTAAACACGCATTCAACCAAAATCTCGACTGCTAATTGTATATTAGTTGAGAGTGCCCATATGTTGATACAATTAAAAAAATTAATCTCTTTACAACTCAATATATTATTATTTTAATTATATTTTTCTTATATTTTAATATAAATTATTAATGTATATCATTATATTGATAGAATAGGTTTATTTTAGTTGATGGTCACAACAACAAAGATAGTTTTATAGTTGTTGCGCACTGCATTTATTTATCATCTCCCAACATTAGTAAACTTTTGAGACACTGATAAACCATATTTGTGGACAGTATATATGTAATACAGGTCATATATATATATATATATATTTGTGATTGAACATAGCTATAACTATTATGAAATCCAATTCTGAAGCGTGGTTTCATCTGTGTTTTTTTTTGTCAGGTCCCTTCGCTGCAACTAGAGTGCTTGACAAATTATATTGCCGAATTGTCTCTCTTGGAGTACAGTATGCTTTGTTATGCTCCATCACTTATAGCCGCTTCTGCAATTTTTCTGGCCAGATTTATACTTTTCCCTTCAACAAAACCATGGGTATGCTGCAAATATCAAACAGCTCATGCACACCATCAAGTAGTAATTTTAATTTTTGTAAATTTGACATACTGTCTCTGTTTTTTGCAACAGAATTCCACATTGCAACATTACACACTCTACCAGCCCTCTGATCTGTGTGTTTGCGTGAAGGAACTCCACCGCCTTTGTGGTAACAGCCCTAACACTAATTTGCCTGCAATCAAGGAGAAATATAGTCAGCACAAGGTAAACAACTTGCCTCTTCACCTCCTCCTCTTTCTTGCTAAACTTGTCGCTTCTATCTTATCTGTTTGAGTGATTTCTCATAATTCATTTGTGTTTCAGTATAAATATGTCGCCAAGAAGTACTGCCCTCCTTCAATACCCCAAGAATTTTTCCTGAGTTGAGCAGAGATGACAGTCTAATTTCCGGTTGGTATAGGCTTAGATTGACATAACTTCTGGTCTCCAGAAAAGATGGTTCTCTTACACTGTACAATGTAGTTGCCAACCCTTCCATCTTAATTAGCATTCTTGTATCTGCTTTTATTCAGGTGCTTGCACACTTGTGCCCTCAAATTCACCAAAAAAAAAAATCAAAAGCTTCAAGAAGCAACTTGTATTATTTTAGCTACAGCTTCAGTAGCAGCACCCTTAATGGCTAAATGAGGCCTTGCTTAAATTTTGTCCAATTTACTAGATGTACCACCTAGTAGAGTATGCATTTGAGTCATTCTCTAGAAATTTATGGATAATTATCACCAACCTTTTTAGTTAAACAAATTGAGGCAAAAAACCTTGATTTGAAATATTAAAAATGTAACTATAAACTAATATTTATCTAAAATAATAATTAAAAAGTAAAATAAAATATATTTTTATGTAGATATTAGTTAATTAAAATTTTGAATAATTATTTTTGATAAAATTAACATTGTTAGAAGAGCAAAAGTTGTCATCAAAATATAATTCTTTATAAATTAGATTTTAATATTAAAAATTATAAAAATGTTTTTTAAAATATATTAGAAATACATAACCTAAAAATATTACAAAACTACTGTGAATTTGAAATCCTAAAATTAAATTTAACATTTGTCCATCATTGATATATATCCCATAATCGATTATTATTGGATGCAAAAAATAATTCATTCCCTATATTTGGAGACTCTTACACGAGCGCAAATTGAGTATTATTTTAACCAATAACAATGTTGTGGGCCTCTCAACATTATCCGGGTGAATAAAAAAACTGTTAGCTTCTTGATTTTAACGTATGGCAGAACATTATTCCGGTTGGAGATTGGCTCACTTCACCATCTTGCATATCAATTTCACATACAAAATGCAGTACGGAGAAAGAGAAGATAAAACATTTTTTTTAATGAACAAAAAGAATATATTAAAAACAAAGCATTTGGAATTTAGGGTTACGCAGGAAGCAAAAAGTAAAAACCCTTCAAAATGCATATTCAAAAACACTTTCTAAAAACAAATCCTAATTGTCTAAAAATATTACTTACTTTTACAACTCTCAATTTGTTGAGTTTTCCTTTGCTTTCCTTTTTATATTGTGATGTGCACTCAGATTTTAACCGCCAACCTATTTTAAGTGTTATAGGTTTATTTACCGCATTTCAAAACAGATAAAAAGAATAATATTTGACTTTACAGCGTCCCAAAGAAATTATTTTATGCATCGTGGTTGTTTCTTACAATAAAGAGAACATAGGAAAAAAGATTATAAACCAGAGATAAAGGGATGGAACTGAATCAGAAAGACATAGTTAGACAGGTGATAACAGATAAAAATGAAGGTTTCTGAGTCATTATTAGTATATCAAAAACTAGTGGAAGGGGTCAAAAATTCCAAAGAATCTGAGCTGCAGACTTGATTTCTGTGAGGTAAAGAGTGAAAAGATAAAGAGTGAATGAGAAGAAAGAGAAATGACAAAGGTTTGAATTTCAAATACATCTTCTCAATCTTCACTTTTCCCCAAATTTCATGCTTCGCTACTCCAATCTTCTTTTTCTTGGCATACTTATTACAACTTCTTTACACGTTTAACTCCAATAATACAAATTAAACTTTTAATACCATGTCTATAATTTTATTTGTTTTAAATCACACTAATAGCCTCCACATTAAGTTAATTGGTTTTAAAATTACTTTGATTACTTCCATTGGTAGTTAGGCAAATTACATTCCTTAAAGCATAAAAGGATGAAAATTAAAATGTTGTTTTTTACACCGATCGACTATAATTGTTAATTTTTAAAATTGAAACATTATTTTAAGTATGTATATGTTAGAGAAATATTGTGTTAGTTCTTGCTACACAGTTTACATATAAATTGAAATAATGCTTAAACATGACTAAATCCTATAATATTGTGGTTGTTATTTAATTATAATATTATTGTTACAATTATGATTATAGAAATTATTTTATAATGTAATTATTATTATTATATATAATTATAATGAATAATATATTTTTAATAAAAAGATAACTACAACATCTATCTTCTTTTATTTAGTTATTTATATTTACATAAGAAATTTAAATACTAATAAATTAATATGTAATATTATTACATATCCAATCTAAAATAAATTATATTTGTTTGAAGATGATTAAATCTTTTACTTCAGAATAAAAAGACAACTTGTTTATACAATATTTAAATTAAATTGTTATAAAATGTAATATATAAAAAATCATTCTATGTCAATAAACTTATTTTGGTACTTATAAAAAGGTACACGGTCTATGAATATATATATGAAATCATTGATTGATTAAGAACGATTAATAATAGATTTAATAAGTTGAGTTTTCCTCTTTAGTTGGTTTAATATTTTACTGTCAAAGTTATTGTAAAAAAATATTAATGGTACTATTTATAGTTTCAAATGATTTAATATAAAAAAAACAGGATAGTTCATTTTATTGTTGATTTAAATCCATAAATATTTTATTTAATGAATTATATACTAACATCTCTATTGATTTTTATGATTTATAATATAGATTTATTATATTGCTCACTTCTGAAATTGATTACAAAATATTATATATATATATATTAATTATCGCCTAATTGTGGTATAAAGTTTATATCATATTGTTTAATGATATCTTTTGTATATTGATTATTATTTTCTATAAACACATTTTTAACTTAATTAGTTTCGTAAAAATAGTTGTGTGAATTATCAAGTGGAAATTTGGAGGTATTACTTAAAACAATAAACGTTAAATTGAGAGGATGATAAAATTGTTCGTTAGTTTTAGTTATAGTTGCTGTTGGATTTTACTTTTGGGCTTCTTTTAGCAAGACCACTTTTCTTTGACTAATTATTCGTGCACTAGATTAATTATAATGTTTGTTTTTTCCTTAGATATTTATATTTGTAATACAAATAAGTAAGTTTCGGATATAAAACTTCAAAAATTAATGTGTATTTTGATATAATCAACATAAAAGTGTTTTTCAAACGTTAAGATCCAGAAATATTTTTTCTTAATCCGTATACGAAAATTCAAAATATACACTATATATTTTTGAATATCTACCTCCATAAGTTACTTTCTAAAATCGATATCAGATAACAATTTCAAACCATTTGCAACTATAATCATTACATAAAAACATAAATACTGACTTGAAAGAGAACTTCAACACAACTTCACCACCATATCAAACCACTACACCACCACATCCACTCAAAAAGTCTCTATCACAGTAAAAGAGTTCCTTTTCAGTTTTTTTTTTTAAACAAAAGTGAAATGGAAAGTTTGGAATTTTAAAATAAATGTTGAGTGGAAATAAAAATTGATATGGTGGTGGAGGGAGATCTACCTTTTGTCAAGTTTTGTGTAGGCTTGATTTTCTCTTTGCAGCTGTATCATTGTTTCAGTATTATCAATAAAAACTTTGAATCTCTCTGTTTCTCTTTTCTCTCTTCTTCTAGACTCTTCTAATATCTTCTTAGGATGTTCTCACTGTAGTGCAGTTTTATGCTTCTGAGTTTAATTCTCATAGTATTTTTCTTGCTATAATTCATCTGTGATCTTGCATCTATCTTGTTAGTAGAGAGTGAGAAACTGGGAGAAGCAAGAAAGGCGTAAGAGCAGTTATTTATTTATTGGCTTACAAGTTTGATGAAAAGTGAAGGTAGATATTTAAGGTGGTGTGGCTATAAGAAAATGCATTAGAGAGGGAAAGCTGAAGAATTGGGCATGATATTGAGCCAGTGACAATCTTCGAAGGAGCAGTAGGGTCCAGCCTTAGGGCTCTGAACATTGTGTGGGCGTATATACTTGGGTGACCAAGCAGGTGTTCCATCCTCGTAGGAGTTATGAGTGAGTCTCTGAATACCGGATCCATCCAATCTAACGCTGAATATTTCACCATAGGGCTGGTAGTGATGGGGGTTCGAGATTGGCTCAGCAGATATACCCGCATAGTCCGAAGTAAACGTTAAGCTCTTCCCATCGGGGCTAAAATACGGGTGGTTCGTCCTCCCACCCGACCCACTCTCAAACACCTTCCTCAACCCGCTTCCGTCCGCCTCGATCAGGTACAACGCGAAACTACCGCTTCCCGGAGCATGCCGGTCCGACGCGAAAGCGATCCATTTTCCATCTGGTGACCAGTTGCACATGGTGTCAGTCCACGGACCCTCCGTCAATCTTCGAAGCCCCTTTCTCTCTCCATCAACAGCGTCCATTATGTAAAGATTCTTATGACCCGACCGACCCGACCGAAACACGATCCATTTTCCATCCGGCGAGGGTGACGGAAACGCGTTGTTCTTTCCGTCCAAGGTCAACCTCTTCACACTGTCTTTGTTATCAACGTCAATGGACACGATATCAACCTGCGAGCTCTCGGGGGCAAATGTTTCCCCAATCGCAGTGTATATCACACCGGGTCGAACCCGGTCCCAAGCGGTGGAAAACGCCATCGCGTTGGAAACCTTACGCAGGTTCGAACCGTCCCGGTTCACCACGTATACTCCTGGAAGGTCAACAAACGCGATGCGGTCTCCGGAGGGTGAGAAAACCGGGAAAGAGCCGACGAACCGGAATAGAGATAGACCGGGGACGGGGCTCCGAACGTTTTCGAGGAAAAACTGAGGGCTACTATCCGCGTTGGGTTCTCCTCTGCACTTGTGGTAGCCGACACGGGATGAATCGGGTGAGATGAACGGGTTGAGGTGGTGGGAACGAGGCGAGACCAACCGTGTCAGCTCCGTGAATTCGTTATTAACCAGGTTGAATAATTCGATGTGGCGAAAGCTTGAGCCTGGTCTTCTTGTCGCGACGGCGATGAAATCGTTGTTGTATGGCGAGGTCGCGGGTGTGAAGGCGTGGAGACCCGGTGGGGTGACTCGTTCGATTGTAACGGTGTCAATGGAGACGGGTCCATTGGAGGGGATAACCGCTTTGTAAATGCTCCACCACTGGTCGTCACCTCGCCGGTGGAAGTAGAGAGTGCGATCATCGACCCAGGAGGGCCAGCCTCCGTGGTTGACGATTTTGACTCGGTGAGTTCCGTCTCGAGTGAGGAAGACGTAGATGTCAGTTGTGAGATCCTCCACTTCGCCGGCCCAACCAGCTGAGCCTTAAGAAGCGACAGCGGTCAGATACCGGAAGGGGAGAGGGCTGGGCTGAAATCAGCGACAGCGTAGGGTGTGAGTCTCTGGGTGAGGCCCGATTGGAGGTGGGTCGAGTAAACTGCGGCCCAACTGGCCCGTGGTACACCCGGGTCTTCGTGTGTGGAAACGTATATTAAAAACTCTCCGTCGGGGGTGACACTGGGCTTGTCTTTGATGGAGAGTTGAGAAGTGTCGGTGGGCTTGTTCGGTAATAGAGGGATTTGGATTCTCTCTGCGGTAACAGATTCTTTAGTGGATCTGGTTGTGGAAGTATAAACGGCGTCGTAGTAAATGGTGGGGGAGCCGTTTCTCTCCGTTACGTAAACGAGTTGGAGTGGAGGAGAGTGTGTGGGGAGTTGGATAGCGGAAGCATTGGAAATGAAATGGCCGTTGAAATTAACGGAGTGGCCATCGGTGAGCTGATGTTCTTGGTCAGGATTCACAGGTTGTTGGTGAATTGGAAGATAATAGATGTCGAAGGCGTAGAAGGCTCTGCCGAGGGTGGTGAAGATGATGGTGGCGGAAGCCTCCTCCTCCGCCGCAGAGGTTACCGTTAACAGTAGTAGTACTAGAAACGGAAAACTTAACTGCAGTGTCTTCATCCTCACTCAGTGTTTGTCCTGAACTAACATGATAGAGTGTTGTGTGGCAGCTTTGAAGAGAATATCAGTGGGCCCACCTTATCCTTTCAAATACTCCTCATCACACTAACTGTTGTCAAGTTAATTTTTAAGCTCATGTTTTTCGTCTGCAGTGACGTCAGCTGAAGATATTTAATAAAGTAAGATGAAAAAAATTAACACTTACTCCATAACATTATTTTTAATCTTTTTTTTATTAAAGTGGAGATTAATTACTTTGTCTTATGATGATAAAGTGAGAGCAGAGAATTTTCTTCCATCTACCTTTTTCACCCATGGTTTAATATTAAGAGGAGAAAACACTTTATAAACATCAAAATTAATATTGATTAAAGAAAGCCCTGGAACTAAAGTATGAAATATTGCTACCAAACCCTAATTTTGAGGGAAATTGGAGAATAGTGTATCGATAAGGTTTAGTTAGGAATTGAGATAACGTGCACAACCAATGATTATTGCTGTCTTAAATTCAGACAGATTTAGTTAGAAATCATTATTGGATTTGAATTTCCTAGAATCAGAGCCACGGATCATGGCTCTATTTTTGTAAGACACTAAATTTCTTATGATAGTTACAATTTAAAATTATATAATTTTTAATATATATATATATATATATTTATTGATGATATGAAATTCTTTAAAAATATTTAATTGTTTCCCCAATACGTATATATCTTATAAATAATATTAACCATTCCTATTACAATTGCATAAACAATGTTTTCGATATTAAATTTGTAATTGATAGATTACTATGTCACAAAATAGATTAAATGATCTTTTCTAATTTATATTGAAAATAAAATTTCTATCTTTTTTTGATTAGGAAATAACTATTTATAGTTTTTGCAACTAATAGCATAAAGAGATTGTTTGACTAGATTTAAATAAGATATTGTTTGACTAGAAAGATGTTTGTCCAAGATATTAAAAGACAATCATTGAGTACATCCTAAAATTAATCGATTTTGTTTTTGTTTATATAGAATCTACAATATACATATTACACAAAGATATATATATATATATATATATATATATATATATATATATATTTGATGTGAAATTAAATATTTATCGGTATATATATTTGATATAAAATTAAATATTTATAGATGATAGTAAGTGAGATTATAGACCTAAATTCTAAATTCAATAAATTTGTAAATTAAATTTATCGTATTGATTTGTAAGGTAAAAAATAGTTCCATTTATATATTGGAATTTATCTTATTATCAATTAATATGAGATTTTAATTTTATATATGATATATTTATGTCTAGATGTAAAAAGAGGGATGTATTTGAGAAATGTAGATTTTGAACTCTACATCAATTAAAGATAAAATCACTATAATCATTACTTTAGAAGTTAGATTTGGAAGAAGTCATCTAAGTAAAAAGATTGGGTACATGAATCTATTTAATAAAGTGTAAATTATTTAGTTTCTTGTTTGTGTGTTGAAGAAAAGAAAAAATAGTTTTTTTTTGGGTGATAAACTATTATTTAACGAAAGCGCGTTTGAGTGTAGAAACTTAGTCCCTAAGCATCAACCGTTCAATTCCACCATTAAATATATATCTCAGTCCAAATACAGAAGCTAAGGCTTCTCTCACACTCTGCAACTCTTTCAAGTTCTGGTTTTTTCGACCTTCATCTGTGTTTTCAGTTTACTTTTAATTGAAGCACGAGTTTAATTCTTCCTTCATTCACTTATCTTTGTGCTGTATGGATGTAGTTTGCAGCATGAGCTTATTGAGATCTTCTGCAATATACAACTCTGTAACAAATTATCCTGCACTGCGATGGATGCCATGTCAGAGTTGGGGCTTCCTTCGATGGCCGGGTCTTGACGGATTCCTTCGGCTTTTGGTCGTCGGACTTCTCTGGTCCACGTTCTCCGAGCTTCGCTTCATACCCTCCTCTTCCATGTTCCCCACCCTTCGTGTTGGTGATCGAATTATTGTGGAAAAGGTGCACAATATTCTGCTTTCCCACCTTTTTCTTTTCTGTTTCTTTCTTTTCTTGGTTCGTGATCTACCTTTATGCACAATCTCTGAGTCTGACGAAAGACTGGGATTTGGAACACCATCAATCTTTTGGTTGTGCCAAATTCAATTTACATTCAGATTCCTATCTAGTGGGAAGATCCAAACTGGATTCCTACCTCAGTTGCTACTTTTTTTTTCTTTTGCTTCTCCCCATTCTCCCTTCTTTATTGACTAAAATTGTCGAATAATTCAACAATTGCTTCCTTCCCCTGACATTTCAGTATATGTGACCATGTTTTTCAATCCAATAATCTTGATTCTTGAATTAATACGTCTTTTGCTTCCCTTCCCTTCCCAATGTTACTGTGACTTTGTTTCTAGAATTAGGATAACTATTGCTTTCCTTTATACATCTTGATTCTTGAATCTTGTGTCACATCAGCCTTATGTGTTACCTTATTTATGACATTGAGGTTAACCCCAACACGGTGTTTACTCTTCAGTTCAAGTTCACGAGAGTATAATGGTGGTGAATATATATATTTTGGCTGTTATAGTCCTAATTTAATGTGTGAAAGTTTTTGCATTTCATGAGGAGTTGGTTTTCATGTATAAGTGTTGTACTTTTCATTATCCATGTATATGTGCACAAGATTAAAGGAAGATCTTGAAATTGACTGAGACGTTTATCAAAACTAAGCTGTTTCGATCGACAAGCTTTCCTTATAAGATATTTTTATCTTCCAAAATCGCCTTCTTATGTTGAGGTCTTTCCTTTGAATAATTTTACTCACTAAACTTTCAGAAATGGGATCAATTCTTATCTCTATTTTTTTACTTTTTCCCTCAATTCTAATTTTTGAATTTTAATTATCTTTCATTGCAACTTTCCCCAGGCTTCATATTATATCAAGAATCCTTCTATACATGACATTGTAACATTTAAGGATCCAACACAGGTATGTTGCAATGATATAGAATCTGTAGTCTACTTGCAGATCTACAATTCAATTACATGATTGGTTTTCTTCTGTTATGTAGTTATATGGAGAAAACACAGAAACTGTTTTTATTAAGAGAATTGTAGCAAAAGCAGGAGACGCTGTTGAGGTATAAATCTTCTAGAAACTTCCTTTCTTTTTGCATTATACTGACGTTGTGTATCTATTGGAAGTTCATAAAGCCAAAATTACGAGCAAACATATCCACACAAGATTAATGGACATGAAAAATTGATTTGTAAATATACTATTTTGAAACTGAGACTTTGTTTTGTTTCTTTTTATTTGTTTTAGTGATCTAGTCTACCGTGCAGACTAGCCACAATTTCATGTCTTAGGAAAACTAATATGTTTATGTCCTGGCAATAGTAATAGTATGTTGTATGAGCATAAGGAAAATAGCATTAAGTCTTTTTCACTTGAATCTTCCGTCACCTTGTAGGTTCAGGATGGGGTACTCTACATCAATGGTGTTGCTCAGCAGGAAGATTTTATAGCACAACCACCAACATACACAATCCCATTAACTGTGAGATTCCTGTTCGTTGTTACGGTCCTTTTCCATTCAAAAATTATGAATTGATCACTCATCACATTAATGAACACGATACTGCAGAAACTGGCAATAAGACATTAATGAGTTAATTTATTCAAGGTCAATTCATTAAATTTAGGCAGGACATTTAAACGAATCAAGTTCATGATAGGCTTCACTTTATTAGTTTAGAAACAGCTCGATTATGAATATATTACTAAGATAGTTATTATTTTATTTATTATATTTATTTGAAAACTTATAATTTTATTTATTATTACTATTTTATATATACCATTTACCATATTGGTACTTTCAAGAGTCATATTCCAATAGACAATTGTGAGCATGAAAGCTTTCTGTTTATTGATGCATATTTTCTTTTGCTTGTACAACTTGTGTCCTTGCAGACTGTGCCCAATGGCCATGTTTATGTGCTAGGGGATAATCGTAATAATAGTTATGATTCTCATGTGTGGTAAGTAACTACTGCAGCTTGTTACTGACTTTTTATTCTGTCCTTTTCTAATAATTTTAACCTTTTGGGAGAGGGGTGATTATATGAATGTTTTGGTGTATAATATGATTAATCTGTTTCCTAGATGAATATTTACGTCAGTTCGTTTTAGTTTTTGGTGTAGACATAAATGTGAAACATTTTTTTGCCTTTTACTAAAAAATCTGTATTCCATTTGGATATCTTGATATGAAGTTAGTGTTAGTATCATTTTCCTCCTGTTAATCTTGAACCTTATCGTCTGTGATGATGAGCAGGGGAGCACTTCCTATGAAAAACATAATTGGAAGATATGTGACTTGTTATCATAGACCAACAAGCATTTGACATAAATATCATCGAGATGTACTGAAGGAACTGATGCCCTTTTCTATGGTCTGACCAATGGGACAGTATACTAGGACTTGTGATTTCTGTGGAGAGTTCCCTCCAGCTATGCACACGCCCTTTGTCCACTCTTTATGGGATTGGATCCTCGGACAGCCTTGTTTTAGGAAATAATAAATATTTCCTATAATCAAATTTATGAGAAACAAAATAGGAACAATCACACACAAGATTCACAAGATTCATAAGAGAGTTCACCCAATTATGTTTACATCTTGGGTTTATTGCAGACCTTTTATTTAAAAGAGAAAAAACACTCAATTCACAGCCAAATGAACTTAGATTTTTCTTGTTTTTTAATTTTCTCTCTCTTTTGTCTCCTTTTATTCTTATTATTGGAAGGCATAATAAATTTTACATCATATTTATACATACTTACAAGATATGTACTCTCACATTTTATTTTATTTTCTATATTTATGCAATCATTTCATTTTCATTAACTTTCCTATTTTCTAACAGCAAATACAGTACAACTATTTTCAACTATTTTCTCTATGTTATTTTAGCAAATTAAATGAAGTTGAACACAATTTCAATTTGTCAATAGTTACTATATTTCTTAAATTTTTGCTTTCTAGAATTTTCCTCAAGGTTAACAATTCATTCCTAGGCAAAGATCTAATGACTGATAACAAAGATCAATGTATTTTGTTCTGGAATGAAATGTTGAGTTCTTTACTAGATGTATTAGACTCTAATTATTACTATGCAAAACACTTTTGTGGATAAATTCCAGTTTGGTTAACAAACCTTGAAGCCATATCAATTTTTATTAGCTTTTGTTACTCCTACATACTCAACCTCTATAGTGAATTAAACAACAATCTTTTTGTATTTGTGACATCCAGCTAAGAACTACAGTACCAACAACGAAAATGTAACCAGTGGTACTTCTGTGGTGATCAACTTCACTTCCAAAGTCTGCATCTACATAACCTTGTACTTTTTTAATTCTCCTTTACTAAAGTGTAAACACTTTTCTGAAGTGCCGTGTAGATTTAAATCAAATCCATTTAATTAGGTATAAATGGGATACATTTTTGGATTGTCCAAATTGTATCTTGGGATGAATTTTGACTTGGTCCGATCCAAGTTAAGCCAAGAAAATTCAGTCGATGTCTAATCGAGTAGTCCCGGGTCCATATCGAGCCGAGCAGATCCGAGTCGATTTTAAGCCAAGCGCCCGGGTCGTTCTTTAGCCGAGCTGTCCCGAGTCGATGTCGAGCCGAACGAGCCAGGCCAATGTCGAGCTGAGTAAGCCCGAGCCGATGTTAAGTCGTACGGGCCCGAGTCGATGTCGACCCTAACGGGCTCGGGCCGATGTTGACCGGAACGGGCTCGAGTCGATGTTGAGTAGAGCGGGCTCGTGTTGATGTTGAGTAGAGCGGGCCCGGGTCGATGTCGAGTCGATTGGGCCCAAACCAATGTTGAGTCTCCTGGGCTCGAGCCTATGTCGAGCCAAACGGGCCAAGGCCAATGTCGAGCTGAGCAAGCCCGGGCTGATGTCGAGCCGAACGGGCCCGGGTCAATGTCGAGTCTCCTGGGCCCGGGCCGATGTCGAGTCGATTGGGCCTAAGCCAATGTTGAGTCTCCCGAGCTCGGGCCGATGTCAAGTCGAATGGGCCCAAATCGATGTCGAGTATCTCGGGCTCGGGCCGATGTTGAGTCGATTGGGCCTAGGCCGATGTTGAGTTGATTGGGCCCAGGCCAATGTCGAGCCGAGTTGGCCCGAGCCAATATCGAGTCTCTCGGGCCTGGCCGATGTCGAGCTGAACGGGCCCGGGGCCGATGTTGAGTGGAGCGCGCCTAAGTCTATATCGAGTTGATTGGGCCCTGACCAATGTCGATCAGAGCGGGCCCAAGTCGATGTCAAGTCTTCCGGGCCCATAACGATGTCGAGTCGTCCGGGCTCGAGCCGTTGTCGAGTGAAGCGGGACTGGGCCAATGTCGAGTCGAACGGGCTCGGGCCGATGTCAAATCATCCAGGCTCGGGCCATTGTCTAGTCGTATGGGCTCGGGCCCATGTTGAATCGTCTGGGCCCAGGATAATGTCGAGTCGATTGGGCTTGGGTCGATGTCGAGCCGAGCCGGCCCAAGCCAATGTCGAGTCTCTCGGGCCCGGGCGGATGTCGAGTTGAACGGGCCCGGGCTGATGTCGAGTGGAGTGGGCATGGGTCTATGTCGAGTCGATTGGGCCCTGGCCAATGTCGAGCCAAGCGGGGCGAGTCAATATCAAGTCGACGGGCCTGAGCTAAGTTGTTCGGGCCCGGATCGTTGTCGAGTTGTCGAGTTCGGGTCGATGTTGAGTTGTCTAGGCTCGAGCCGATGTGGAGTGGAGCGGGCCCGGGTCGATGTGGAGTCGATTGGGCCCTGGCTAATGTCGAGTTGAGCGTGCCTAGGCCGATGTCAAGTTGAGTGGGCTCGAGCCGATGTCAAGTCGAACGGGCTCGAACTGATGTCAAATCATCCAGGCCCGGGCCATTGTCGAGTCGTTTGGGCCGATGTCGAGTCGTCTGAGCCAGAGCCAATGTTGAGTCGTCCGGATCCTGACCGATGTCGAACCGAGTTGGTCCACATTCAGGTTGAGTCGGCTTAGGCCCGGTTCGAGCCAAGTTAGTCTATGTCCATATCAAAATGGATTTAATGTAATTGACAAAGTGGATTTAATCTAATTAACAAAGTAGATTGAATCTTGATTTAATCCATTTTAAATGGATTTAAAAAAAAATCCATTTAAATTTGATTTAGTTAAAATTTTTAGCAATTTCTGAAACAAGATAAACCGGTTAGACGAAGAAGAAACATAAAAAACGACCGAAACATTAAGACCACATACCCTCGAAGACCACCTCGCGATTGGTCACCGTGTACAAGGACATGAGCAGCCGACCGGGGAGCTTCTTGGGGAGACCATAGAACAACACAAAAATCACTCGCTCGTGCACACTCGGATTGACCGACCTCGGCCAATCCTTTATCTTGGTGGGTTTCATCGTCCAGAACAAAGGAAACCTGAACTCGCCGACCTCATCGAAAAAGTACTGTGTGCCCGCCGGCTCCACGTACACCTTAAAGAACTTCTCTTTGAAGTTCTTATAGGAGGCCGTGAAGGGCTTGAACAACATGCTACCAGCCTGACTGTCCAAGGAATGCCATCCGACCAACTCGGCAGGATGGGAGGCATAGAAATGCAAAAAACAAGAAGGGAGAGGACGCACCCCAAACGTCCGACACACCACGCGAAAAGCTTGCATGGACGCCCACGTATTAGGGTGCAACTGGGTCGGGGCCACGTTAAGTGCCCGAAGGACACCGACCGTGAATGCATCGAAAGGAAGTGACACATGGAGGTCCAAAAAAAGACAGCTACACATAAAAAAGAAGGGGGGGCTGGGTAGATGACTGGTCCCTATACACACGGTCCGCCAAGGAACAAGGACCAAATGCCAACAAGGACTCCTCAGCAGAAGCCTTCAAAACAGGGACCTTGTTCAAAATCTCGGCCACTGAGGCGTCCGTGTGGAAAACGGACGCCACCTCCCACACCTTGGGATCGACCCAAGCAGGTCCCATGTGAGGACGCGGCCGCTCGCACGATACCGAGCGGTCCGACGCATTACCAACGTCATCATCTCTCACTCTCTCCACCGGCGGGACATCGGTCCCAATTGAGACAACCCTGTTAGACGAAGAAGTAGAGGAAGAAAAAGAAGAAGACGACGAGGATGACGAACAAGAGGGAGGTTCGGGAAGAGGAGACCGAGCGGAGGTAGAAGAAGAAGTCGGACGCGAATGAGTAGACATAACTAACCTTGGGACGAACGAGGAAAGTGACTAAGGTCGCTCGGATTCGTTCGGGTGTCAGAGCTCGATCAATATTAAAACGCGTAAGAGGCAACTGTACCCAACCCCTATTTATAGCCCGAAGGCGCCTCAGAAACCCAAACATCACGAGATCTCAGCCGTTGGATTTGCTTGATCCAACGATCCACATCGCTTGGCGCCCATAAAATCCCTCATAAATGCGCATCACATCACCCGCCCAAACGCCGCTTACTGTCACTTCACCCATCATTACACAACCGCTCGAGTCCCATTTTCAGACTCTTCGGCTGTGCCACCTCTCGAGCCTGGGGGGCAACTGTACTGGTACGACCGTATGATCCAGTGAGTCGGCCGACACTCAGACCAAGCCGTCACCCAAACGACAAAGTCAACCGCGTTGCACATGTGGCCGACCGACACATAACATTCAAGTCAAAGGTTGACCACATTAGCAAGACTAATCCATGGTTAAGGGCGGCTTAGCACAACCCTAAGCGCAAACCAACTACCCTAACCTGGCCCAACAATGAAGGCCCATTAAGGTAATATAAATAGCACGCATTTCAAGGAGAATTGTACGTTATTATCTACAATACTCTGACAATCGAGTGTCGATACCCCACTGACTTGAGCGTTGGAGTGCCTTCTGCAAGTACCCCCGCCTGAGAAGTAGGGCGATCGAGGGAAGGGAAGCACAACCAGGAGGGCGAACGCATCGAGGAGCATCAAAAGTGTGAAACCGACCGGACACGGGAGTAGGAGCAATCATTTTCTAAGTCTATTAATCTGTTCGAGAACAGATTTTAAATCCAATCCATTTATTTGGATTTGATTTAGATTGGAAAAATCCATGAGCACCTTAGTGAAAACTTATATTAAGCTTTTCTTAATAATCTACTTGAGGAACGACACACTCAAATTTTAAGTTGTTTTAAAACAAATTTATTAATCATAACAAACAAATAACTTCTTCATTGATTATTATGATATAAATTTTATATTGAAATACATTATTCATCATGAAAATACTATAGGAGTGTGTACTAATTGTTGTTGTTTAGAATGATGGATTCACTTGAACAAATCACCCAATCACACTGAGTCAAACTAATTCTTTATTGTTTCCAGATTGAGTTCAAATCTTTCATATCATCAATTGTGACTAGGAACAATTTTTTACCACTTCCTTCATTGCTCATCATTGGGACGGCGAAAGATCTTCAATGTTCACTCAGAATCATTTTAAAAGTAGGACAATTATTACTTCTCTTTTGTAAACATGGATTAACTCTAGCATCTTTCTAATAAAAAAACATTAAATAATTTTATATTCAAATTATCTTTTTTAATTATTTTTTATGAGTTAGAGAATGCTATTCTAGTCCTTCTAAATAATAAAGTTAGTAACGTGTTCGGACTTTAGTCTTTGATGAAAAGTATGATCCTTGTAAAAGATATTCTGATTATTAGATTAAATTTCAATATATATATATGATAAGTGCGAGTAATAAATATTTTTTAATGTATATCTTTGTTTTGATTGATGTGGATGTTTATAGGATCTACTATGATCCTTTAATGGTAAACTTGAATTAGGATAAATTATTGAGTTAACTTTGAAATTATGATAACATTTCATATTATAGTATACTAATTATATTATATAAATGAATGTTTATTAGATCTTTGAGAGCCTTGTTGACCACATTATCTTAAAAGTATCCGATCAATTATCTTGATAGAGGGATCATGATGTCTTAAGGTACATTAATATTAAACAAACTAAGACTATATATAAATATAGAAATACAAATCAGTCTCATAACTAACCAATGTTTGTCTTCCTTATAACTCTTAATAAGTTGAACATATAATTAAATTGTAGACTAAATGTATTTCTTTAAATTTTCTCAGGTAATCCATTAAAAGTAGGATTTGAAGAATGAGGTTGTATAAACCATATTAGACATAATTTTTTTTCATCTTTATGACTTTAAATCGTATATTTAAAGGAAATTTGACTTAGAATTAGATCTTATAAGATATAAATCTTTTTATCTCTTGGGTTTGAAATTGAAAGCATATATGATTAAGACAATTTTATCTATGAGTTGCATCAAATAAATAAATACTTGGTCTGAAGACTAGAAGAAATTAATCTCCTAACCACCAAAAGATTAACTTCCATTCCTATTGGGACACTAAGCCCATACTAGTCTTATGTAGCGTCTCTATTTTGCTTTTTGTGTCGCTTTTTTGGGGATTCTACCATCATCATTATTTCTTGTAGTGTCTGGTGCAATGAGTCAAATCTATTATATATCAGTGTTAGCTTTATTCTAAGAAGGTTCCCTAATTTCTCGGAGTATTACCTGGACTTTATGGAACGTGTCCCGTATTTCAAGAAGTTCTTACAATTGTTTTAACTATTATTTATTGTAATGATTTTAAATATGTCTTAGACCGGTTGATCGATTACCGAAACTAAATGACAAGACTCATCCGGTGATACATTATAGAAGTAATTCCTATTAGTTTTCAAAATTCCCCAATAATCACGCACACAACATAAATTTTAGTCTAGATCCCATGTATTTTTTCTTCAATAGCAAAATTAACACCATCACTAATAAATATTTAATTCATATAATTTCCGAATCAATACATGTACATCTATAATTGAAAGTTGAAATTGATTTTCAACATATAATTCATATACAGCCCCTTTTTTTTGACTTTAAAACACCAATTATTACATGTTATAACAAGTTTATTATCTTCTCTTTTTTTTTCCAATTCAGTGGCATGGACACTTTTATTTGAACCATGGAATATGGTTTGATGCTCCACCCAATTCAACCCTACATAATATCAATGTTAGTGTAACACTAACAAATAAAAATATAAAAAAACAACTTCTTTATATTGCCATTATGCATCTTACTATACTCTTTCCCTAACCTTACTTCTGCCCCAAATATATTCGATCATCAGTTACTTATGCATCACAAAAATATCACATACTACTTCAAGAATACACAATTGAAGAACTAAATTTCACTTCACTTTACCACTTCTTACCCTAGACGCACAGCAAAACATTAATATTAATTTTTTGTTTGGTATAAATTATTCTGTAACTAAGACGTATAAACTAAACTGTAAAGAGTTAATTTATTATAATTGATTTAATTTTTAATTAAAATGAAAAAAATAGGCAGGTATTAAGTTTTTCATTATTAATAAATCATTCTAACTACTCAATTATATATTGTTGTGGTCCAGGAATATTAGATCTTAAGATAGAGTATTTGATCCGTCCTCCCACATTCTTTAATTGTTTTTTTAATATAATATTTTGTTCATTTCTTAATGTTCATCATAATTTATATAAGCTTTATTTTTAATTTTTATTTGTTATAATATATATTAAAATGATTTAAATGTATTATTAGTATTATTGATATTCACTTAAATAAATTTAATTATCACACATCGTGCTTTTCTACTCATATATATATATATATATTAACTATTTAAGAAATATGTTTTTATAAGATTGGATTTCTTCAAAAATAACTTCATTGTCTCCTTCAAATAATGGACAAAGATCTGACTCAAGTTAGTTTGAATAAAATTTGTGGGTGGGAGAGTTGAAAAACTATATATAATATTTGATTGCCTCTTATGTTTATATTTTTTAATTGAATCCGTGTAAGACAAAAAGAAAATTCCAATTATACCTAATCATGTTTTTTTAAAAATAAATTAACTTATTACTAGTTAAATAAAATTTTAGAATATTATTAGAATTGAAGTATATCGGAAAACCGTCTGCTATCTGACTAAATGATAGTATAAAAGATTTAAAAGATCGAAATTAAACCATAACACCACATATATAATATGATAGTGTTATCTTACAAAAGAAATCTTAGATGGTGTTGTTTTAGAGGAAGATGGATGCGTTTTGTTCTAAAGTGTGTCTGTTTATTGACAGAGACATACCTATGTCCTTCCATGTTTCGAAAGGTTTTTTAACATTTTTTTTATTCAATTACATTCTTTCGATACCATTCATTTCACTTTTCCCCCTCTTGAAATTAAGTAAAGTTGTTTCGAAAATAAGGTTCTATTTTGTTTTATTTTATTTTCATTTTGAAAAATATGCATAAAATATTACCGGTTTATATTGTTGTAATTCTTTTTTATAGAAAAACATTTAAAATTGATTCAGATTTATATAAATTTATGATTTCTAATGTACTCCAAACACTTCAAACAAATGCACAATTTCTCTGAAATTATAAATTCTGATTGAACAAGGCAAAATTAATTTTGAAATTATATATAACACAATGAAAAAAAGGTTTCGCTAACTAGTAAAGTAAAATAAGGAAATCATTTAAGGCATTGATACATTTTCCCCTTTTCTAGAAGTCGCCTACATTAGAAATCACAGGGAAAATGAATTTTTATATTTATAAACAAAATTGACTCAATTAATCATTTGTTAAAAAAAACTGAGAGTTTCTCTCTACCATGAGTGGAAATAAGCTTCACTAAATAATATATATTTTTTAAAATGCTTGGCGTGAGTGAAAGGTTTAAAATTAAGTTTGATTCTTTTTAAGTCCAACTTTATTTATATATTGGTACAGTTAAGTACTAATTTTAAGAAAATTATTGTTCTTTATCTTTTAATTTTGTTTTAAAATATAATAATTTTATTTGAACTCATATCAATGTTGACAGATGGATACAAATAAAAGTGATATCTAATTTTTTTAAATTAAATATACAGCATATTTATTTAGTTTTTGTTTTATCTTATATTAAGTTACTAAAATAATTTTAAAATTTCTATTGTAATATTTGATAATTGAATGTTTTTATTTATTTTTTTATAAAAATATTTACTAAATATTGAAATGGGTAGAAATACATTCTTAAATATAATAGAAAGGAAGATAAAACATAAATTTGTAGTTTTGCTGCGTTGTTCTTTGAATGTTTCGTAATTAATGAAATATATGTATAGTTTATCTATGTATCATTTTTGTTAACATGAGTTTTGGTATAATTTTTCCATATTTTTGTATTTTTTTTTCTTTTTCTTTTTTAATAATATTTTTTTCATGCGATGACAAATAATTATTGTTACTTGAGGTGTCAACATAATTGAGATGTCAAGTTGCATAGTGATGCTTAATAGGAAAACTTTTATTTAAAAAAAATTATAATTTTGATTAGATTGAGTAATGGCAATAATTAAGAAAGCAAAATGAAAAAAATTGATGCTAGATTCTAGGCGCATAACATCTTATTTCATGATTTACATAATGAAAACAAGGCGAAAGCTTAATTACTTTATTGCAGTTAATTGTCCCCCAGTCATAGTGTGCTCTTCTTCCATTCTTTTTCTTCTTTTACTAACCACACATATTCTTTTCATTCTTTTACTTTTTTCATTTTATCATACATTCACATCAGGTTTAATTATAACTTTCTGGATTCGTTTCACATTTTTTTTAGTAACCATAGTTAAATTTGAGTTCAATAACAAAAGAGGTGCAAGTTAGTTGCATACAAATTGAATTCAATTCAAAATATAGTAAAGGTACTGATTGTCTAATAATTTCATTGTTTTGTTGCATGAATATAGTTTATGTATTTATTAGGAAGTATTGAAAATATTTACTGATTTTGTTTTTAATTAATCTCCACAAAAAATAAAGTAAATTATTAATTGTCCGCTATTAAAACCTCCTCAACCAATTTTGGAAGAAAAATGTGAGAGGTAAGAAAGAGTGTTTCTTATTACATTGTCATCTCAAGAAAAATTTGAGGTGACTTATATTTCAGGTTCTCTGTATGTCTCATTCGTCCAGTTGTTCTATTCGGTAAGTCTCATTTTGAAAGCACTCTTTGATCTGAAAATAAAAGAAGTCCTTGGGCGAATCTTCTTGTTCAAGGCAAACGATTTTCGAAGACTTGTGCTTATACAAATATATTATAGCATCCGGGATGTCGTCAACAAAAATATCTACATTAGTGCCAAAAGACTTAAGCATGTTAATACTTCGATAAGAACTCCTGAATGTGGCTATTCACTCACTTAGACTAATGAAAATGGTTTCTGTTAGGGAGATGAGCCTAGAGAACTATTGAGAAGTTTCGTCTTTTTCTTTCCTATCGGATGGTTTCTTCGTGCTACTCCTTTGGGTCTCGGTTGCTTGATCACTCAATCTCCTGGGGAATACCAAATGGAGGGTACCTGCAGAAGGCACCCCGACACTCAAGTCAGCAAAGGGTGTTCGACACTCGGTTGTCAGAGTACAATAATTAATGACGTACCTACTTCTTGGGATGTGCGTTATTTATATTATTTTAATGGGCTTACCCTGTTAGGCCGAATTAGTGAAGTGGACCTTGTTTAGAGGTGTATTACTTAGCTCTTGATTGTTGATTAGCTTCATTAATTCTCCTTAAACGTAATTGACTTTGTGGTGTTGGTCAACGTAATGACCAAATTTCAAGACATGGTCTCGGTCGTGTGAGCGCTACCAGTACAAAAATTATCACTTAACCCTTCAGCCGGGACTCGGAAACCAGAGATCCTTACGTAATAGCGGTCGCACAAACATATCTACAACTAATCAAGGTGACATACTAGTGTTCCCAAAGTCACTAGAGTTAGAACTTATATCTACAAAGAAATTTGGCACCCCTTACTGCAACCCCCAACCCAAACAAAAATGAACTAGTGGAAGGAGAAGACATGGTTGCCTATAAAAAAAAGACTCTTTGATCGACACACTCTCAAATTGAATATGAAGAATTCAGATGGAATGTGGAACCTATGATGCACCTTATTTATAGGCACAACAATAGGCAAAGATAAACTGTCACAACCAATCTGAACCATCATATCACGTTGCCATCAACGATGAAGATCGCGAGACCCTTCACATTCTTTAATACCAATCATGTCCAACAGGATCATATTCTAGACCCTTCAGAGGATGTGTCCTCTTGAGCCTGGGGAGATGTATGTAGGACTTTCTGGATGTCAGTCAGTCGGTGACCCCATCTTGACATTCGAACGAAAACACCTCGAACAAACAAAGGTAAATTTCTTTCGCAACCTAGACTCTTCTCCACACTCGAGTTTGGGGCAAGTGTCTCGTCGAGTGGCCGAATGCCGAAACAATCTCGACCTAACAGAAACATTGTTATCTTCTTGGATATTCAGCATATCGCCACATCTCAGTTCACCTACATTAGCAAACTCTTTTCAATGTCATTACAGAATAATAACCTCCAAATCATAATTAAACAACACTTGAACCCTGTCGAGCCCCAACTAATCAATCATACGCTATAAGGTCCATCATCACAACTATAAATAAATAAATCTCTTCAGACCAAAGGTAATGAAATTCGTATCCCAAAACTATTTCTCACTCAAACCTTAAAATTAACTTGAACGTAAAGTGTATTTTTAATAGAAAGCAAAAAAATCGACATCCTAAGGTAAAAGAAAATCAAAGACCCAAGTCCAAAAAGCATGACACTAAGGAGGATCCCGCCGTGCAAGAACATTAATTTGTATCCATGAGATTTGAATTCAAAATTTCGTTTAAGAAGTTTGATTGTAGTTAAAAGAAATGGTATGAACATTACAAACAAAAGTAACTCATGCAATAGAGCATTTACCTTGACATTATTAGTTGCAAAACGTGAGGGGATCCAATTCCAGTGAAGAGTGAAGAGAATGTGTTTATTTATTTTTTGAATGTTAGGAGGGACACCAAAATCTAAAAATTATTGAGATGCAAGTTGTCTGCCCAAAAATTGAAGGATCTGAATATTAATTGATTTGAGATGTAGGAGAATTATTAGTGCCATGTTCTGGAATTAGGTTATGGGAGCAAAAGTGCTTTTGGTGTGCAATGTTGGGTTCAGTTATTATTAATTAATAATTGAGGGAACCTAATTCGTTTGAATACGAGTGGATGAGAGAGGCAATGAATAATGTAATTTTTAGTTGTAGGGTGGTCTTTTAAAGAGATAGATTATGATATTGCAGAGAATGAAAGTCTTAGTATGAGTTCCCCTATATATATACATCTATAATCTGAATTTATTAGAGACCAAAACAAAACCTTCTTCTTCATTTTCTTTCACTCTCTTTCTCTTTTCCTATTCTTTCTACCAGAGCTGCTGCACCAACCATAACACCAAGGTATACAATGTCAACTTTCACTTATTTTCTTTCGCACTAAATTTTATTTATTAACACTTTTTTCTTTCTTTTATATTCATATTATTAAAAACCATGTTATCATATATTTATTATTTTTTCGAATTATCTATGAGGTTCAGACACTTCTTCTTAAATGACGTATCCGTGTCGGACACACGTATTCGTGTCAACACTCGTACGACACTCATAGGATATTTATCGGTGAAGTGTTCGATTCAAAAAAATATTTGTTGAATTTTTGAAAATTCTAACACAGTTCTACACACAATTTTAAAATGTATAAATACAATAACTTTCTAAAAACTCAAATTTATTGTATAAATTTTTATTATGATTATGAAAATAAGAACAAATTCTTTTAAATCAGTCATGAAAAATATCTTTTACTCCCAAAAGAATCTGAAACATACTTTGGCACATAAATATTTATTTTTAATTTATATAATTTAAAATTATATAATATATAGATTCGTGTTCCCGTATCTTACATTTTAAAGATTATACGTATCTTCATGTTCGTATTCATAGTCAAGTGGCCGTATCCATATATGCTACATAGCAAATTATTCCCTCGCATAAATGCTTTTCACCATAAGGCTAAAAATGGATCTTTTCTAAAATTATAAAAAGTTAAATTTAAAAGACAAAAAATAAACTGAATTCACTTTCATATTTTAAACTTGACTTGCATACCCGATTATTTATAATTAAGTGATGAAAATCTATTTTATTCTGGGCATCTACTTTTCTCTTTATTCCATTGACATCAAAGGAAAATTTATCAAATTAGTGTAATTTTTGGTAAATATTATCGACACACAGAATTTTTTAAAAATTATTATTTTGGATAAATCGTACTTACATAAACAAATTTTATTGTAAATAATTCATTTTTTGAATACGGATTTAATTATATATTTTATGTCAATCAAAATCGTGTATGATTTTCTTCATGCATCTTCATATCTTCTTTCTTTTTTCTATCCTCCATATTTTTTTAATTCCAAAATTATCTTTGATAAAAAATATTAAATTTTTTTATTATTTTTGAATTAAATAATTAGTACATCATCTAAATTATATAATTTATTATATAATTTATAATATAATTTTTTATTTCGAATTATAATATAAAATGTATTTTTAAATAAAAAAAATATTTTATGATCTCTACAGTTTATAATTCAAATATTTTCTAAACTGTACTATTCAGAAAGGGTAAATTAGACATTTTGTAGAAATTACGTTAAAAAAAGCTTTTGTATTGATGACAAAATGAGTGTGACCGAAAGTTCTCTCCAATTAATGTAATTTAAGTTTATTTACTTTTTTATTTAAATTGAGAGTTGTCATCTATTAGCACAGACACTCTGATATACTACAGACACTTCATACCACATAGACACGGATACGGAGATACGTAAAATTTATAAAATGTAGGACACAAATCTATATATTATATAATTATGAATTATATAAATTGATAATAAAAATTTATGTACACAAATATGTTTTAGATTATTTTTTAGAACAGAAAAATGTTTTTCATAACTGGTCCACAAGGATTTGTTTCTTATTTTTATAATCATAATATCAATTTATACAATAAAGTTTGAATTTTGAAAAAATTAATGTATTTTTCTTTTTTAAAATCGTGTTAGAATCGTACTAGAATTGTAAAAAATCTAACAAATACTTTTGAATTAGACAATTCACGAATACGTATCATACAAGTGTCATACGAGGGTCAGTGTCCGATACCGATACGCCATTTAATAGGAGTGTCCGAACTTTATCATATTTATCATAGATTTAAGTGATAATATATTGCCAATGATACTCATGCACCGCATTAAAAAAAAACAACTTTTTATTAAAATAAATTAATTTTAAAATTATATCAGTTTAATTACAATTATAAGTTTTTACAGCTGTAAAAGTAATATTTTCCATTGTGTATTTGTCAACTCTGTTGTATAAATCAGCTATGTTTCTTTTAACCGGGTCTGGCAATTATGGTAAAAAGTAAAGTTGAGTGAGTTACCTGAAAAAAGGAAGTGAAGGAAAGTGAATATTTGAGTGAAAAAATGAGTGAAGTGACGAAAAAATGACCTACGCCTTGGGATAATTCATGACAGAGAGGGTACAGAGGTGGGTTCCGGTCCACATAAACCAGTGTTTAACCCTACACTATAAAAAGTACCTGCTCTGCTCTTCTGTTTTTCACCCTTTCAACTCCACAATTCCCCTACATAACAATTATTTTATTCATACACCAATTTTGCATTATTTTATATTTTATTTCATCTGTTATATTATTATTATTATTACATTTATACTTGTTTCTTTGCTTTTTTTTAAGCATAGATGAATTTTGTACAAATATTATTTCCTTAACAAAATCCCTAAACTGTGTTAGGAGACAAGCAAACTCTATTGCTCTAGATTCCTACCCCGAACAGAAATTAATTGATCTTTTACAGGAAAAGAAAACCATAATGCCTAAACCATTATATTCTGGTAGTGCTATCAACCTGGTGGAACATCACTATTCAACCCTTATTGGACCTCATTGCATCACGTGAATTTTATCCGTCCCATTACCCAAAAGCCAGCAAAATCTTAATTCTCGTACCATCTTCCATCTCTCATCACTTCTATCATACCTATTCATACCCCCTACGCAATATTTTGCATAATCAAACACTATATTCTGAATTTCATTATTATCTCTTCTTTTTCTTCTAATAAAATTCACTTATAAATTAATGTTTATATTTATTTATATATTTTAAAATATTTTTTAATCGATATGAGATAATGATAAAACGAAGTGATCTTTTAAACTAACAAACTTTAATAAAAAATTTAATAATATATTAAAAAATAAATTTTAAATCTATACCAATCTTTTATAATCGTCTTAATTTATATAGTATATAAATATTCTTATGCATGTATATGTATGATCTCCAACTCCTTCCATTACAACCCATAACCACACATCATGTTTCCGTCTCTCAAGATCACCACTTTTGCCTCAACCTCCTAACTCTAGTTTGGTCTTTGTCATTCTTGAGAGGTGTGTCAAACTCCCTCAGATTGTGGGGCATTGGAGTTAAGTTAACCTTTATTACACAAACATGTCACTACCTCAAATTATAATACCAACCACCCTTCTTCTCTCTTTCACACAACTTCTAAACTTTCATTTCACACACACAACACACACTGTTTTAGTACTCTGACATGGACACCAACTTTGGTATTTTGCACATCATTATTTAGAATCTTTACATTTACTCCGAAGCCTAACTTGGGTTGTTTGTTGTTCCTTGTGTTATAGCAAAGATGGTTGGCACGGATGGACATGGCAGCAGGTATGATCAGCAAACATTTAACGTCTCCCTTGACATGCATGAACAAGGAGACTCTAAATGCTTCGATGATGATGGTCGCCCCAAACGAACTGGTACATAGTAAAACCATGATGATTCATACTATAAATGCTACACCCTTTGTGTATTCTGTAATGTTGCTTCCTCTGATACATACGTTATATGGTGTGGATGACAATGACAAGCACAGGAACAGTGTGGACTGCAAGTGCACACATAATAACGGCAGTGATAGGATCTGGAGTTCTCTCTCTGGCTTGGGCTATAGCTCAGCTTGGAT
>Ga0123342_1002221_pt1 | contig 32420 bp, 13 predicted proteins | sample Turbeawhitnodule_FD_89960 | JGI IMG/M metagenome (GOLD analysis project Ga0123342, IMG submission 89960) | Root nodule microbial communities of legume samples collected from Mexico - Turtle bean Mexico white nodule | ecosystem: Host-associated > Plants > Roots > Nodule | place: Mexico: Nepantla... | reverse complement strand
GGGACAAGAGAGAGAAGGGGAGGGGTGAGGGCGGGGAGGGGGAGGGTGGGGTTGTGGGGTGGGGGTCTACATAATTTTTGTACGTTGTTACATCATGGGCCTTTATAATGGTCATTGTCTTAGGCTCCCAAGTATTTGACATCCTATCTAGCAACTTTAGGTAGATATGAACCTTAGAGAAACTTTTTTTCGGGAGCTTTTGCTCATTTAGAAGAATTTGCATTCTTTAAACTTGTCATTTATGCTTTCACCTTCTTTCATGGTGAAAAATTTATTAGTGTGAGGGTCGTAACTTTTTTGAGTTCTACATCTTTATTTCCCTCATAATTGATTATCAATGAGTTCTATATCTCCTTGGTGGTCTTTAACCTACAAACATATTTATATTCATTTTTGGATAAAGCACATGTAAGAGTGTACCTACTTTTTTTTATTTAACTACATTTGATTAAACTTTTCTTCTTCCCAGTCTTCCTTTGGGGATGTGATCTCAATGTCACCACGGGTGATGATTTCCCACATCTAATAGTGTGTGGACTTCATGTACATCTCCATCTCATCTTTTCAGTAAGGAAAATATTGTTCAAGGAAAGCTAAATGGTTAAAGAAGGAAGCTCCTTCATAAATCAAATGTGATTCCCTTCATACTATCTTGTTGGATCATTTCCTTTGGCAGTTGTTAGACGCTAAACCCTTTTGTTACCAACTGTGAAAAATAGGTCAAACGCAAGAAATGATGTTTAAATTTTAATTATTTTTGTTGCATATTTTCACAAATATTATTTGTTGATACATAATGAAACAATAGTTTTCCACTTAACAGATAATTTGTCAAAGACCTTCAAAAGCTTAGTTTTAAAATCTCCTTATTAATTTACCACAGATGCAAAAATATGAAATTTTAACAAGATAGCAAAAGAAGAAAATACTCACATATTTTTATACTAATTCGTCTAACAATGCAGACTACACATAGTTTTCAATCAATAGATTGACTTCTACTTTGCAGACTAACTTTGTAAGTTACGAAACGAGTATTATTTTAGCTTTTAGTTACTCCTAGCTAACATGTTTGAGTATTGTTTCAAAACATAGTCATTCCTCACTAACCCATCAAGTATTGTTTAAACACTTATCCATTCTTGACTAAAAACCCGAGTATTGTTTTAGAATGTAGCCACATGGCTAACCCATAAAGTATTCTTTAACAAGTAACGACTCCTGGATAAGACAAGGTTTTTCTAACATGTGATAAAAAAAAGTATGACAAAAGGTCACTCAGTAGAAAGGGTAACGTCTTTCAAAATATACATGGTTTAAACTCTTTCTTTTAGTTTGCTAATGAACATAATAGTGTTCTTATAAAGCTTTTAGGGCAAAAAAAAAAAATCTTAACAATGTTTTGGCACTTTGAAAATCAAACTTTTCTACTTCTCTTCTTGAAGGATAATTTTATATAGGTGTTTAAGAAAATAGCCATTTTAAATCCCTTCTAGCCATTGAGCAACTTCAGCTAATAAGATAATCTTCCTTACATTTGAGCAACTTGATCGTAAAAGATGTATTAAATGTGTTCATGCATGCATTAAATGCTCTTCTCCTCTTTAAGTAACAACTCAATAGCTGGTACAATTTATCAGGCCTTGGTCAGAGAGCCTTTACTCAAAATTGTGTAAAGCGTTGAACCATACAAGGTAGATAGTATTTTCCATAGTTAACAAAGCAAATGTTAGGCAGTTGTTGAAGCATAACAATTTTAGCTCGTTTTCCAAGAGATTATCGATGTGACATATGCTTTTATGAATCTTCTTGGCAGATGGAGGAAGTGAACAATCTCTACAACAGAATAAATATAAATATATTTTTTTGAACTACAATGTTAACTTAATATTATGTATGTATCATCTGACCACAACAATGCTTATCGGGCATAATATTATATTGTTTGTTAGACGAAACACTTGCATCTTACATGATCTGTTGTGAACAAAAATCTTTTGTTTTACAAACAAAGTAGGATCATGTTCTACACTTTGTTGGTTAAGATCACTTAATCAAAACCTGGACTATTGGATTTCTCTATAAAACGAGCCATAAAAGATAGATGTTGTAGACATATATTAAACACTATGAGTAAGGTGTTGTGTATTAGATGATCGGTCACATTGTTTAGATGACATGATACAAAACAAATGACATATTCAACAAACTTCATTTTAACTTTAGTCTTCCATCAAAACCAACTTTAATTAGAGTTGCCAATTTTATAGTGATATAAACTCTTGTCTACTTTTATAAATCTTTACTTGTTATTTGATTATACCTGGTATTGACGTGGGAAACATTAATATAATTTTTTTCAAGTAATGTTTAGATTAAGGTGCATGTTGTTGTACAATGCATCTTGTTGTTGAATTTTAAACTTTAGACTTTTGGACAATGATATATCATGATTTTTTGTATGGATAAATTGTAATCTTTTTTTAGTTTTTAATTAGGAAAAATGGTTCATTGGCTCATAGGCCTAGCATATGGTCAGACTAGCCCAAAAATTATGGTATGTCTTAAAATATACAATAAAATGGCATGTCAAAATTATTTAACTTCGCTGATATGGTTGGGTTAGAGTAAGACTAGACCACCCGTTTTAACAGCCTTACCCTAATACCCATAGTTTTACAAAGATTATCATCTTGACCAGACGTTGGACCATCTTGAGTCGTAACAGCTAAATTTTTTTTGACCTGTCTCTTGGGATAATTTTTTTCCCAATGACTTGGTTCTTTGTAGTGATTACAAAAGTCTCTTTTAGCCTTCCCTTTCTTCTTGTTTATTTCCCCTTCAGAAAATTAAACATTATCAACCTAAATGACCCAACCATTTATTCCTCCATCTGCCTAGTGCCAAATCTCACAATTATAGAGGCAAAACTTTAATCCTTCTAGTGGGATGCAATCCTTGTTAACTCTCAACTAATTGATGAAATTTTCAAACTAAAAGGAAAATTTTCCCAAAATGTTACTGATAAATCATTATTTTCCATATTCACGTCCATGTCTCGTAGTCTTATAAAGATGCTTTTTCAACAATCATTTCTTAAAGAACAACTCATTACAAATGGACTTAGTCATGAATAACTTTTCGAACTTCAACCATAACTCAAAAACATACTCTCCACTCATAACTTCATAAAGAACTTCATTTAATAGAGAAAAGAGACACTAGTGCAAAAAGGCCCATTTATGACAATACAATTACAACACTTTTATAGATAGACTCTGTTCTTCAAAACACAGTGACATTTTTGAAATTAAATTTGTTTAAAATGACGACTTCAAAACATAGTTGGCGTTTTCTATGAAACACTTTCATGTAAAATGGCGATTTTACCTCATAGCCACCCTTTTAGAGTCTTTTTATTACCTAACTCAAAGCGCGCCAGTTACGCTTTCATATTTCCTTGTCTTCTGACACTTCATTTTCCTCTTCTTCTTTGTGCTTTTTCTTCATCTCGAGCCATTGTTATCTTCGTGTCGTTGGGTAAGTTGCTTTCGAGCTCTCTACTTCTTCTTCACCATTGTTTTTTGTTTTTTTTGTTTTTGTTTCTCTTATTTGTTTCTTTTCTCTCATTGTTGTGAAGGTTCTTCACCATTCCTACTATTTCATTTCCTTGCACTATTCTTTGGGTTTTCGCTGCCTCCATTTGCTACTTCGTCGCTGTCGTTCGCTATAGTCGCCGCTGCCGTTAACCCGTTGTTGTCGTTGTCACCGCTCTTCACCACCACCGTTGCCTTCACGCACAAGGTTGATGGTGTTTTAATTTTTGTTAAATATTTTTTAGTGTTATTAATTTGTTTATTTATTATAATTTGTATTTTTTTTTAAATTTAAATTTATATTATGTTAGCTTTTAAGTTAGAATAGAACTATTAAATTATTAGATTGTAGATAGATTTATATTATTTAGTATTTATAATTAATTTAATGATTTTTAATTTGTATATTTAGTATTTATTATAATTTTTATTTATTATTAATTTATATTATGTTAGTTGTTAGGTTAGAATAAAATTATTGTTTTGGTATTGAGTTCGAGGGTATTTGACCCTCGACAATTGATATCTGTTGGTATTGATGGCGAGGGTGTTCGATCCTTGACAATTGATATGTTTTGGTATTAATTCGAGGGTGTTCAACCTTCGGAAATTGATACGTGTTGGTATTGAGTATGGGGGTGTTCGACGCTCGACAAACGTGAAATTTCACACTTATTAGTAAACACCTGAATGACTATTGCAAAATATAATGGATAGAAATTGGATTAATTTTGTTTGCTTAAGTGATGAGTACGAAAGAGGAGTGAATAATTTATACAATTTGCGCAACGTAACACCAATAATAGTGATCATGATGGAGTAATGATTAGGTGTTCGTGGATTAACTGTCTAAACGGAAGGGGACTGGATGTTAAGAAAATTAGGGAGTACCTTCTATGTGATGGGTTTCTTCGATCTTATACAACTTGGACATGACATAGTGAATTATTAAATTTACCAAGAAAAAAATCAATTTATAATAAAACAAAAGTTATAGAAATTAAATTTACAAAAAATATTAAATTTAATGAATGAAATATTTATATTTAGTTGTTTATGTTAACAACCATCATTAAGACAATTAGCTTTATATTTTCACAACATTTTAAGTTTTTAAATTTCATGGACAATAATTAAAAAAATATCTATGTAAATTTATTCTAATTTTATTTTATCTTTTAATAATAATTTACTCATTGTTTGTGCATATATGTTATATGTGTACGTTTTGTTAAAAGTACGAATAATCTATACAATATTTATTTTTGAATATTCTAATGCATTGCATATTTGGAGTTGAAGTCGACAAATTTGTCTTACTTCTCATTTCTCTAATAAGGATGATCTTCTTTCTTTTATTAAGAGTGATGGTAGTCCTTTGGTTAAATTGATTATGCTTACTATGACAACTTTTTTTTTATTTGGATATGACGTATAAGAATTATGCTAGATAAGATTGAGGTTTCTAGGGCTATCTCGGTCATTAAAAATTTAACTTATCTAGTGAGAAATTCGTCTAAAGCTTCCATGAAGAATGGTATGTTGGATTTCAACGTGGTTAAGTTTTTTTCGTATTAATATTTGTAGTGGTAAAGTTCTTCGTCCTCTTCCTGTTAGATAAGAGTTTCCTTCGCCAGACTGTGTTAAAATTAATACTTATGGGGCTGGTGGGGTGTATCCTGGTTTTGCTACTTGTGGAGGTATTTTTTGTGAAAACATGGAAGAATTTATTGGTGCTTTATCTGCATTTCTTGAAGTTCAGATTGCTATTGTTGCCGAGTTTTATGGAGTTATACATGCTATAGAGGAAGCTCAAAAGATGGAGCTTACTAATGTCTGACTTGAATGTGATTCTGCATTGGTTTGTGATGCGTTCACTACTTAGACTAATGTTATGTGAATGCTTTGTAATCGATGAAATACTTGTCTTAATTACTGTGAAAAAATCAGATTTAGGGTTACTCATATTTTTCGTGAAGGGAATGCGTGTGCTGATAAGTTGGCTAATTTAAGATTTATTCATAAAGAATCATTTCATTGGTATAATAGGCTTCCATTTAGTTTGTTTTTAGAATTCTTTATGAATAGGTATAATCTGACTATGTATAGTTTTTGTTAACATACGAGTTTTGGTCTAATTTCCCCTTATTTTTATATATTTTTTTTCTTTTCTTTTAATAATACTTTTTTCGTATGGTAGCAAATGATTGTTGTTACTTAAGATGTCAACATAACTGAGATGTCAAGTTATATAATGATACCTAACATGAAAACTTTTAAATAAAAAAAAATATTTTTTGAATGAGAAACATTTTCATAATAGAGTTAATAATAATTATTTTTACCTATTCATTAGATTTTTGAAGAAAACTTGACCTGAAATGAAGCCGTTCTTATGTTTCATGTGAATGTCATATTCTTACCCAATATAGAAATATGGTTTTCCAAATTCATATTTATGAAAGCTAAAAGCCTTTCTTTCATCAAAATCTTTCATGAGATTATTCAAAGAAAATTATATATAAATACTAATGATGGTAATAATAATAATTATAATTGTGATACATGCACATAATTTTATTCCTTTATTTAAATTCTATCTTACTTTTTCTTTGATTAACTATTTTACAATTATTATTTTTATATAATTTGTTTCTAATACTTAACCTATATCATACGGGATCAATGATCAAGAAGGCCCATGGTTTAGGACAGTGACCTCCAAGTGGCGGGGACGTAAGAAAAAGGAAAAATAAAATAATATATATATATATATACTTATTTTCTAACTATCATTAAAAATATTAGTTATCTGACATTTAGAATTTCAAAATAGTATTTTGTTTTCAGATGACTTTTATAATCAGTTTTATTGTTCTATATTGTTACAAATTTGTTTTCTATTTTATTTAATAATAATGCATTAAAATCACTAAACTAGAAACTAACCTGTGTATTTTTATTACATTCAAATAGTAACTAATTTTACCTTTCTAAAGTAGTTATAAAAGATAAACAAAAATCCATTAAACTCTGCCTTTCATTTAGTTTAATAATTAATTATGTTTCGAACTTAAAATCATAAACTTTAGCCTCTTACTCTTTTTTTTTTCTCTCTGGACATTGTTTAATTATGCCAAGTATTTGTAGTTTATTATTTTTATCACAGAACAAAAAAACAAGTTAAAAAAGAAAGAGAAAATGATACCAAATTTCAATATCTTCAAATTAAAAAGAGGAGCATTATTGTTGACAGGTAGAATCAAGAGGAACCAGTCTTAATAAAAATGGACTGTTTCTCCCCGCACCACCATAGGTTATTTTATCACCCCTATACAAAATATAAAAATATCTTTTTATCTATTAACTTCTCTCTTCTGTTACCCCTATACAAAATATAAAAAATACCTTTTTATCCTTCTTATGTCACCCCATATAGTAACTTTCAGATTATTCCGAACATGTATTTGAAAAAAAGACTTTCGAATTATATAATCCAGAAGCTAAAAAAAACTTCTAGATTACATAATCCAAAAACTAATCATGCATATGAAAAAAGATTTCTGGATTATGTAATCCAGAAGCTAATTACGAATTTGAAAAAAACTTACGGATTTACAAAATATTACAGAAAGGTATTTTTGGAAATACGAAAATTTATGGAGGGGTGAGAATAATATATGGAGGTACAGGAAGAAACAGTCATGAAAATGTGATATCTAAGATTGAGCATGGACACCTATGGAGAGATTCAACTATGTTACTAACAGCATTAACCAAAGATGATTTGAGAAATACTGTTTTTATTGCAAGCTCAAGCTTTCTATTGAATAGTCTTTGAAATGGTGATATAAGAAAATGGATCATTCTTGAAAGAAATGCAACATGAAACAAAATAATTCACATGATTATTAATTAAAATTACAAAAAGCTATTACAGAATAGAGTTTGCCAATATCAGTAGGAAAAATTGTTAACATCCATACTTTGTAACAGCTATACTATACATACAACACATATAGGACTATTATCTATAACATACTTTATGTCAGCTTCTGTTCCTGCTTGATATCAATGTTGCACATACTTTTGGTACAGCAACATGCCAGCATCTGGATACTACCATCTGCAGCAAATAATTCTTCAAACTGATATTTTCTTCTTTCAGAAGTTGTGTGTTCCCTTTGTTTTCTATTAATTGAAAATCACGGGGTCACACGGATAGAGATAAAAGGAAACAGCATCATATTATTGAATGTTGAACAATTGAAATTAGATTAGTGAAGAAGTAGAAAATGGAAAATCTCAATAATGGTAATCAACTTGTAGACAAAAAGTAACTTCCTGACACCACCAATCAATAGAAGAACTTCAATTAAAATAAAGTTTGAACTTGTGAAAGCTGCAAAACTTACTTTAAATTCAACATTTCAATATATAGATAGAGAATAAACCAAGAAACAGCTTATGGGCAATGGAGAAACTATGATCATAAACTTTCAAAATGGAGTTCTTGTCTTAAAAAAACTAAGCGCTATAGTACAGACCAGAAACATCAATGTAGAAGATAATAAACAAAATTCATACACAGTCCATTAACAATTCAAACCTCTAAATCTTATAACTATTATGCTAAAAAGTGCAACTAAGTTTGTAAGGGGTCAATTAACTATATTAAGTAATCACGACACTGACACTGAATGATGATAAGGGCTGAAGCTCAAACGGGTAAGAACCTCTTTTGGTGCAATATGAAACTCATGTTACTAACCAAGAACCAATCATACAAAGAGATGAGAAGAACAAGACAAACCCAACTGACACACAAGTCAGTCAGTTATAGTATATAAATAGCAATGTTATTACTGTAGTAGCAGGTTTTGGAAACTGGGAGTGCTGAGACTCTCACATTCTCAGTAATCAATACAAATTCACAATTTACCTTTTCCTCTCTATTCTTTCTCTTTACCTCTACTTCAGTGTATTGTGTCGTAAATTCTTTTCATTCTTGGTACCAGCTGTATCAACTGGTAGCAAAGCTCTGATCTTAGGGCTGTGGGTATCAAGAATGGATGCAAGTGAGGCAAGTAAAATACTTCAATGACTAGGAAGAAAATGGAAGGAAAAATGGAAATTGTAGAGAAAACACAAAATGAACGCTCCAGTTTGCAAACACCAGAAGAAGAAAATAAGCCTGGAGGAGGAGTCATAAATATCTTTAGCCAAATCACGGTAAAGAAAGACATTCTTCACATCCATTTGATGAAATTACCAGCCTTTGGAGGCTGCAAATAGAGAGAATAGTTCTAACAATGTCATTATGGCAACTGGAGCTAACATCTTTAGTGTGGAGATTCGTGATACCACGTCAATAAAATTTGCTTTTGATGCCTTATTTGATTTTCCTTCCCTCTATATATAATGCAAGCACATTTACGGCTAATCATTACAATTTATTTCTAATTCAAAATTGATAGGCAGACTAGTACGCTATCAAATTAATAGGAAGGATTAATAATGGATTTCCTTGATTATGATTTAACGTGATTACCTTATTAACACAAAAGGCCTAACCACAAGCTTATTAACACAAAATACCTAACCACAAGCTTTGTCCTCGTTTTTATGGTCCTTTTCAGATTTTGGATAGAATTGGTAAGGTAGCCTATAAGCTGAATTAACCAGAGGATAGCAGGATTCACCTGGATTTTCATGTGTTTATCCTGAAGAAGATAGTCAGCTCACCACAATTGTGAACATAGAGCATCAACTCTACCTCATTTTCACATCAAGGACAAGGTGGATCTTTTTATTTCTGGGAGAGAGAGAGGAGGGGGTTGTTTTGTTAGGAACTCAAGAAATAAGAACAAAACAAACCCAACTGACCCACAAGTCAGTCAGTTATAGTGTATAAACAGCAATTTTATTACTGTACGGTTTTGGAAACTCACTATGAGAGTGCTGAGACTCTCAAATTTTCACTATCCAATACATATTCACAGTTCCTTTTTTCTCCCTATTCTCCCTCTTTAACTTTACCTATGTGTTGTAGTGTAAATTCTTTTAATTCTTGGTACCAGCTATCTCAAAAGGCACTTATAAATTATTGTAAAACAAAAAAAACAGAACAGAATAGTATAATAAAAAAAAGAACCTCAATTATGAGTGAGATAGTGTGAAGTAGAAAATGGTAGGTAATGGAATAGCTCAATAATCGTAATCAATTTGTACACAGAAATAAGTTTATGACACCTTCAATCAATCATTAAAATAAACTTTGAACATTATTAATATAACAGACTTAGCCCATAGTTTCTATTATTATTTTCATCTGTAAATAAACAACCCTGTGTGTGTATTTTACACAAGGGATATTAATCCTATATTTATTATCTTTAGTCTTAATATGGTATCTAGAACATAGGATTAGAGTTCAATTTTTTTTTCTGGTAAACCCACCATTCACGGTATTTTCCAGCTGCTGCCGTACTCCTAACAAATGTACTTTAAGTTTAACTCAACCTTACAAAACTGGCTTGTAAGGTGAGGTTTGCATCTACTTATATACTATGAATTGACCTTATTTCTAGTCGATATGAAGTCTTTAACACAGTTCCTCACGCCAAGGCTGCCAACTCATTTATGGGTAGTCTGATAGTAGTCCGATAGTGGGTGACATGATAGTTCCAACACAAACTCTCACTAGGACAGACTCCAAATGACTCTGATATCATCTTAAGAAGTGAACTTTAAACTCAACCCTAAAAACCGACTTGTAAGGTGAGTGAGGAACTATGAATTAGTCTTATCTCTAGTCGATGTGAAATCTCCAACAAACATATTGAAAACTGTAAACATAATTTAAATTCAATATATGTGTTTATGCGTGTAGAAAATGAACCGCATAAGACAACTAAGCTTCTATCTATGCTGACATCACAAAGTGTGGGTCTCTAGACCACCACCAAGGAAGATACTAGTTCCATCATGATTGTTTTACTTAAGTATAATCTTGATCAATTATTTAATTGTATAGTCAAGATTAACTCCTCCCATCTTATGCTTTCACTAGTTATTATGAAAAATAATGAATCTTCACCATATTTTGAGCACAAAAGGATGTTGATGATCAAGATTCGATTTAGTCAATTCTAATTTTGACCAGCCCTGTACAGTAAGGTAGTCAAGATTAATTGTTCCTATGATAACAAGTGGAAACAATACCCACTTAATTTGCATACACTTTATCTAACTAGAGTCAGGATCCATTTGAACTGTCAACCATTTGACCTTGACAGTTTACTCACTACTAAGGCTTGATACTTAATAACAAAAAGAAAGCTTACTCCTAATTAGAGAACTTCCTCTTAACTTTCTGCATCACAATTTTTTTAAATATGCTTATTTAACTTGAAGTTCTATAACACGAATAACAAGATGGTTATAAAAGTATGAATTCGAGCATCAGCAAGAACTGAAAATAGGGTAATTATACCATAAAGGAGAAAAGTATCTGTTTCAAAAATTTCAACAATATTTCTGAGCTTGATCGAATTATGAAACTTTGTAATGCTAATTAGTCTAATTATGCAGCTAAACTGCTTAATATGTCAGTTCAGCTAGCATTTCTGTTTATCAGAACCATAACATGTTAAACAGATAAATAAAAAAGAACAACAGCGTTTTTCCTTTCCTAACTTTCACTTGCAATCTTTACCAGAAGAGGTAAGCGAGACATAAATACATAAACATCCACTCACAGCAATAGGATAAAAAAGGTAAAAAAAAATACAAAATCAAGCAGCATAGTAGAATCCTTACTAGCCAATGTAAAAGGCAATAAACAAAAAAAGTGTTGCATACAGCCCATCAACAACTCCAACCTTATGCATGTTAACCAACTAATTTTGTAAGGGGCGAATAACTATTATACACACAGTTAAGAGACAGTAGTTAGTACATTTAATAGTTAGTACAGTTACGAGAAAAATGCAAACACCACACTGGGTTTGATAACTGAAAGCTCAAACAATTAAGACGCATTTGGTGCAATACCCTCAAGCCAACCAATATGAAACTTATCTATATTTGACCCAAAGAGCCAATCAACCAAAGAGATGATAAGATAATTGGGACTATAAATGATTTCATGACCAAAAGAAGCAAACAAATTATTGTAAAACAAACAACATAAAACAAGCAAGGCCAAAAGAATACACATTAACTTAATTTCATAATCACAAGCCACTATAATCATTCGTAAAACAGACAAAAAGAAGAAAACAAAACCAATTTATAAGGTTAAATTAAGTGCTCCTTAAGAAACTATGAACCGAAAATTGGTAATGTCAAGAAACAAAGATACCTAGTATTGAAGATCAGGGCCATGACGTTCACGCAGAATACTATGCAGTGAAACAGTTGAACAAAAGCTAATAACTTTGTGAAACCTGTTCATCAGTGATGGCAACGGGGGCACTTTCCTCCACACACACCTCCCACTCTCCCCATCAATCTCACACACACAAGCAGGGTACATCCTATGGTAATCCTCATTGTAAACATATATAAGATCCCCCAACCCAACACACTTCAAGCTTGCAAATTTATCATCCTCATCACCATCAAACAAGCTACAGAGCAAATCATGTGGCATCACAGCAATCTGGCTGAACCTCATGGTCCTCTCATCAACCTTCCATAGCACAAAGGAAGAAGATCCGTGGGGTAAACTGCACACCCCAGCAAGCACAAGCATCTCCCTACAAGCAACCAAGAAGGAGAACACAACCCCATGAGGTCTAAGGGTGTGAACCTCACTCCAAACCCTATGATGCAAGTCAAAAGACGAAACAAAGCAAGAGTATATTTCAAAGACATAAAATTTCCCTTTGAAGAGGGCAGAGGATAGGGAAGAGGAGGAGTTTCCTGATCTGAAATCAGGAGGGAGAGGAGGCCCAAGGTCCCAATTCCCCAGAAGAGGGTCATAAATCTCGACATCCAAACGGTCCTCTATGTCAACAAGGTTCCCAATGAACTTGACCCCACCGACAACAATGAACTTGGGGTGACTAATGGTGGTACCTTTAGCATCATGGAAGACACCCAATAGAGGGTTGATCCTGGGAAAGTGGAGGGGAGGGGTGGCGTGCCAGGAAGGGTGGAGGATAGGGGTGTAGAGGAAGTTGGGGGCAGTGATGAAGAAGAAGGAGTTGGTGCCAATGAAGGAAGTGTTGGGTTGGTGTGGATGGTGGTGTTGGGGGGTGGGGAGGAGGAACCAGGAGTTGGAGGAAGGGTCAAAGGCAAAGGACTGGTTGTTCTTGGAGGAGATGTTGTGGATGCCATGGAGGAAGAACCATGGGTGGTTGGAGTGATTAGAGAGTATGGAGAAGGAAGGGGAGGAGATGATGGAGTGCCATAGCTTGCAGACTGTTGAGACTCTGATGAGGGTGGGGATTGGGAGCAGAGAGAGGATGAGCTGGATGAGGTCAGAGCTTAGGTTTGTGATTTCTGTCATCTCATCTTCATCAGATATTGCATCTCAGAAAAGGGAAGAAGGAAACAGAAGAGTAATAGTTAGTGGTTGAAGCGTTGACGGGGTGATCAGTGCCGTGTGTTGAGACTTAATCCATAAAACTCACTCTTCTTTCCGACAAGTTCTCTTATTAGAGATCACACGTGTCTTTGTTAGTATGCATAGTGGGCCATGAGAGAGTAAAGAAAACAAAAGAATTATTATTGAAAGATATATCTTGCAAAGTCACTATAAAAGTATATATACATAGCCCATGCAAATAACAACTAACTACAAGGGAGGACGTTACAACAGAATCCCTAACACTCCTCATAAATTTATGGTGGCTTATTGATCACAGTGAATTTAGTTCAGATGGGTTTTGTAAAGGGATCTACAACTTGATAGCGAGCACAGATGTGAAGGAGTTTAACATGTTGTTGGATATGGTCTCTAACAAAATGCAAATCAAGTTCAAAGTGTTTTGATTTGGAGTGCATAATAGGATTAGCACTAAGGAGAACTGCACCAAGGTTGTCAGAGTAAATTTGCGGAGTAGATGTGGGAATGTGTAACTCACAAAGAAGGGATTGAAGCCAAAGAATTTTAGTCATAACAGCAGCGATGGCATGATACTCAGCCTCTGTGCTGCTACGAGACACATTTTTTTGCTTGTGAGTGGACCATGAAACGAGATTGGAACCAAGGTAGACACAATAGCCGGTTGTGGATTTACGGTCATCAACATCAGCAACCCAATCAGCGTTTGAGAAGGCTAGAATAAACGAGGAGGAATGAGGATGAAGCATGATGCCATGATCAAGGGTACCTGCAAGATATCGAAGGATGCGTTTGACGGCTTGCCAGTGATGAACATGAGGGTCATGCATGAACTGAGAAACTTTGTTGACAAAGTATGATAACTTTGGTCGAGTGACAAGAAGATACTGCAACGCTCCAATAACGGATTTGTACAATGTAGGATCATAGAAGACTTCAGATGAGGAGGAGGATTGTTTAAGACGAAGGGAGGAAATCATAGGACTGGCTTGTGGGTTGGAAGTTAGCATGTTGGTTTTGCGTAGAATGTCACGAATATACTGAGTATGAGAGAGATGCATTTCGCCACTTGGGGTGCAAGAGACTTGAATCCCAAAGAAATGATGAATACGACCCAAGTCTTTTAGAGAAGAGAAGGAGTTAAGACGAGTGATGAGATCGGTGATAGCTGTCTCAGAGGATCTTGTGATGAGAATGTCATTAACATACACGAGTACAAAAAGAGTATATGAGGAGGCAAACTTAAAAAAGAGCGAGGTATCACTTTTAATGGAATGAAAACCAAGTTGTTGTAAGGTAGTACTTATCTTTCGAAACCAAGATCGAGGTGCTTGCTTCAGGCCATAAATGGCTTTATGAAGATGGCATACAAGGTGGGGATCGGTGGAAGTGAAGCCAGGAGGTTGTTGCATGTAAACACGCTCGATTTGTCGGATAGGCCAATGAGATGCAACAACATAAGCAAGAACAAGACGAATGGTACTGTGCCAAACAACTGGACTGAAGCTCTCAACATAGTAAATACCTTCAGTTTGATGGAAACCTTTTGCCACCAGTTGTGCCTTGCATCGTTGGAAAGAACCATCTGCATTAAGTTTAGTTTTAAAAACCCATTTGCAACCAACAAAGGGTGCGCCTGGGGGAAAAGAGGTTAAAGTCCAAGTGTTATTTGAGAGTAAGACATTGTATTCGTCATGCATAGCAGTGAACCAAATGGAAGACGCAATAACATCTTTGACCGAGGTGGGATGGGAGGGGATAGAGGGTAGAGAAGTATGATAAACTCTTGGTTTAAAAATGCCAAGTTTGGCACGGGTGACCATAGGGTGAGTATTTGTAGAAATAGGGGTTTGGGAGGGGAGAGTAGGTGAAGCAGAGTGATTATGGGGTGAGGGAGAGGGAGAAAGAGAGTCATTGTTTATTACTAATGATGGAGAAGACATAGAGCATGATTGCATAACAATTATAGAGGGAAGAGGTTCAGAAGAAACCTGAGAAGAAGCATATTCAATTTCAAACCTGTTGGTGTGATCATTGCAGGGGAACACAAATTCGTTGAATATCACATGCCGCGAGATGATGGTTTTCCCTTCAGGAGTAAGACAAATATAACCTGCATGTTGAATACTATATCCCAAAAACAAACAGCAAGAAGAACGAAAAGAAAATTTACGTTTATTATAAGGTCTTAGGCTAGGATAACAAGCACAACCAAAATTTTTAAATTTGTTATAATCTGGTTGTCGTTGAAACAAGAGATGATAAGGATTATTACCACTTAACACTTCTGTGGGGAGAACATTTATAATGTGAACAAAGGCAATGAAAGCTTTAGCCCAGAAACTAAGAGGAAGAGACGTAGTAGCAAGCAATGTGAGCCCCATATCAACAATGTGGCGATGCTTGCGCTCAACAGAACCGTTTTTCTCATGAGTGTAAGGACATATGAGACGATGATGTATACCATGTTGATGGAGAAAAGGAGTTAGAGAGAGGTATTCACGCGCATAATCAGTTTGCAGAGCACAAATTTTATGACCCGTTTGATTTTCAACCAGCGTTTTAAAAGTTTTAAAAATATTGATTACTTGAGTTTTTTATGCATGACATAGATCCAAGTAAATTTAGTGTAGGCATCTAAAAAGGAAACATAATAACAGACACCATTGGAAGCCATGACAAGAGAGGGGCCCCATACATCAGTATAAGTCAATTCAAGAGGTTTAATGCAAGTATTTAAAGACTGATGAAAAGGTAACTGATGACATTTCCCACGAACACAGGCGGACAAAAATGAACATCATTGCAAGCACGAATATTACATTGAGAAAGAATTTGTTTAAGAACTTTAAAACTGCAGTGGCCAAAACGTTCATGCTAAGTGTTTACAGTGAGTTTATCAGCAGCAAAGAATATTGTATTTACAGAACAGGTAGGAACAAATTTTAATGCAAGAAAAATGTACAATTCATCCTTAAGAATGCCTTGAAGAAGAACTCTTTTCGTGACCTGATGAATAACATAACATGCATTAGAATGAAACTAAAAAATGACATTATTATCACGACAGAATTTCGAAACACTGATAAGGTTCTTAGTGATGTCAGAGACATGAAGAAGGTCAGTTAAAACAAGATCATGATTTGAAGTAGAAGAACGAAGATTAGTAGAGCCAATAGCAGAAATTTTCAAACCTGTGCCATTACCCATTTTTACTGTGTCAGTGCCATCATAGGGATTCTTGATAGTGTAGGCAGAGGAGTTGTTGGTAATATGATGTGTGGCACCGCAATCTGGGTAACACAGAGGATCTTCTACAGAGGAAGGAACACCCAACAGAGAAGACGCCCAACAGAGAAGAAGTGTGGGACTCATTGTCTTGTAAAGACAAATGAGTGAAATTGGTGTGAGCTTGATTGGAAGGATGTGGATCGTACCGTTGCCAGCAGTGCTCAGCGGAATGCCCAAGTTTCTTGCAGATTTGACAAGTGGGGCAAGAGGATGTTGAAACAGAGTGCCAAGAGTCTGGAGGTGGCGGTCGAAAACTAAAGGAGCGAGCCCCATGCAAGGAACTGAAACGAGAGGAGCCACGTTGGCCACGATAATTGGAAAACTTGGTCTTAGATTTGGCAGTTGTGGAATTTACTGGATTCCAGGAAGCTACAACAACCGTAACAGGAGATGTTAGAGGATCAAGAAGGCGATGTTTTTCGAGCTGTCCTTCTTGTGCTAACAAAAGAGCCTCTATCTCATTGGTAGTGTAGGGTTTAGATCTGGACATTATTAAAGCCACGAAAGGGTCATAGTCCTTAGAAAGACCATCAAGAATAACCTCCACGTGATCTTCAACCGTGACCGGAATCAATGATTTTCTTTATTTCTAAAAGATAAGCACTTACAGTCCGATCATTCTTGGAAGTCTTCAGGTGTAACTTGTATTTCTTAATCTGGGCACGAGTGTTGGAAGCAAAATACGTATTTAGGGTAGACCAGATTTGAGAAGATGATTCAAGACCTACCATTTTTGTCAAGAAGGGCACAATCATAGAAGCTAACAGCCAAGCAATGATGAGATTGTCTTGTTGCTTGTAGAAGGAGTACACAAAATTGGAGGAAGGAGGAGATCCATCCGCAGCAGCAAGAGAGCATGAGGGTAGTGCATAACCATCAAGATATGCGGTTAACAGAAGACCGTCAGTAGTTGCAAGTACCTGTAGCTTCCATAATAGAAAATTATCATCTGAAAGTTTGAGAGAAATTGGTGTGGTGAAATGATGTAGAGTGGGAGCAGAGCGTTGCGTTGAGTCTAGGGACATGGCTTGAGTGGAGGTAGCGGACGACATTTCGAAGAGGAGAGGGAAGAAAAAGAAGAAGCTCTGGATACCATGTTAGTGTGCATAGTGGGCCATGAGAGAGAGTGAAGAAAACAAAAGAATTATTATTGAAAGATATCTCACTTACATTGCAAAGCCACTATAAAAGTATATACATATACAGAGCCCATGCAAATAACAACTAACTGCAAGGGAGGATGTTAAAACAGAATCACTAACAGTCTTTTAAGGAAGCAGTTGGGTACGTGTCTTTAAGGAAGCAGTTGGATCTAAGTTCATCTAAATCACCATAAACATTATCTCATAGAAAAGTGATAGATGTACTTCAGTGACAATTAGGGATCGGAACCTCTCTTTGCACCCTCATTGAAAAAACACAGTGCAGTTAAAGTATGTTTAGACTAATTATCTTAATATAGTGATTAATTTAGGTTCATTCCACATAATTTCTAGCTTGGGTGAGTTAGTTATGGAACCGAGCGATTACTCCCTATAATTTATATAATATTTTATTTGTTTCAATTCTAACCAATATTATTAAAATAATAATAATAATATTTTTGAAGTGAACAAAAGATCACATTTAATTATCTTTTTTTTTTAAGTTTAAACAATATTTTATTGAAATATAAAAATATATAGCTTTGACATTTGACATTTATTATTTTTTTAAAGTTTAAACAATATTTTATTGAAATATAAAAATATATAGCTTTGACATTTTACATTTATTTAATATAGATGTTAATTTTATGTTTATTTAGTTGATTTAAATTTTGTTGTTAAAGATAGATTCATGGTATACAATAAAAATGTAAAACATTAAAATAAGATATAATTATATGAATATTTTTTTAAAAATGTTTTGCTTATGTAGGCTCACTTATTTTTTCATGGGTCACTCCTTATGCGAAGCATGTCAACAAAACCAATTCCTATTAGTTCTTATACGTGGCAAAATAATGATAAGTGTCATATTTCAATAATATTTCATATTAAAATATAGATATTTATTAATATTTATTGATAAAAAAACTCTAATTTATAAATTTAAACATTTTTACATGTTTTTTTATTATAACACGAATAAGAAAGATTTATTCCCAAATTTGTATTAATTTCGGGATTCTAGGAGAAAATGGAGATGAAAGGGCTAAAGGAAAATATACAAGATAAAAAGGGAAAGTTGGAACGTTCCAACACTCGTCCAAACTCGCCTAAGCCAGAAGCCTTCCAGAGGAACTTGCTCAAGCGAACTCAATCTCACCCAGGCGAGACCGCTTTAGAGAGGTTGGACTTTCTCTTGGCCCAATCACACCCAGGCAAGAAGTCACTTAGCCCAAACCCAACTAGGTTAAATATGAGGCGTGAGACACAACCCTAGACATCATTTGATAGAATAGGAGGTGATAGAAAATCCTAGAGGAGGCAACCGTCAAGGAGAAACATCTTGGATCGTTTTTTCTTGCTTTCCATGCTTGTAATGACCAACATGAGTGGCTAATTCTACCATTTTGGATGAGAAGTAATTTGAATGCTAGGAATAAATTTTAAATGTTAATTGCTATCAACATCTAATCTTAAGAATAAAGAGTTTTTATAAATATGTGAGAAATTAATATTTAGGAGACTATCCTAATAATTTTATATCCATGAAATCGATATAAATAAATTTTATATGGGCATCAATATCAATCAAATGATAGAATATTATTATGATTTTCAAAATAGAAAAGAGTAAGAAGGATAAACCCCAATCCCAATTTTCTCATTTGAATAAACAATTCTTTACTTTGCTTTATTTACATTATTTGCAACACAACAAACATCCTACAAACTTTTATTGATTGTTTTTTATTTAGTGAATCTTATACTTGATAATTCAACTGTTTCTTGTGAGTTCGATATTAGGGAAAAATTATTACTTCTAACACGGTACACTCGTTGGATAGTCATAAGCTAACCCGACTTGCTTTTTGTGGAGCGGGCTAAATTGTTTTAGCCTGCATTATCATCCCAATAGGCGAGGAAATTTTTTTTTTCTAAAAACAATAAATCATGATTTTGTGATGGCGCATGATGAATTAGAGGAGTGTAAGTTATGCAAATAAGAAAGAAATAAATGAAGTGAGAAGGGTTTGCAAACAAAGGAAAGTGTTTTGCATTGTAGCATGTGGCTCAATAGTTTGAGAATTAGTTTTGGATCAATCAATGACTGTACAACAGTGATGCGAGAGAGTTTTTTGTAGACGTTCCATGTATGTCGAGGTCGATAAAATGCAGTTATTAGTTGTATAGTTGTTATGAATGTCATGAATCTCTTCTTGATGCCTTGTACAGTTAATGGTGCACTTGAAGATCAACTTCATGATTTTCATTGCATAATTTGGTTGTTGAGACTTGGAATGATTAGCAAGATGAGGTGTTAATATGAATGAATGTGGTTATATGTGGTGTGCAGTTGGTTAAATGTTAGTCAGGTTTGGATGACCTTGTATGTTGTGTATGTGAAACAATTATTCTTAGCAAGATGAAATATTAAAGTCATGGTGGAATATGGTTACCTATGTTGTGCTAGTCGTTAAATGGTCATTATGATTGAAAATGAGTTCATTAAGATAACAATGATTGTGGGACCTGCATGAATGGTGGTGGAATGATTGGTTAAACAAATTTTATTGTGACACATTGGTTGGGGGAGTTGTGATTGATTCTATCAGTGAAGATGACTGCAAAATATGTGGTTGAATCACTTATGAAATAAGATTTAAGTAATGTTAAACATTCAACAATCGTTATGATTATCATGAACCCCTTTTTTATGTTGTGTTCAGTGAATGGTTCAGTGGAAAATGTTCCTTAATTGGTTGCACTGCATCATTGTGAAAGGCACATGATTTGTATTCATTGGCAAGATGACTAGTTAAAGTTAGTGTAAAATGTGGTTACATATGTTTATGAACTTGTTAAATGGTAGTTGTGATTGGAATGATGTTTAAGGATTCTAGAAGGAGCATGGCCACGATGGGGAGAACTCCACGCCTAGGATGTTTTTATGATTGACACCTTATTCAAGGAAAATGTGATTGCTTCCATAAATTAATAGGCTTGCAAATTATTTGGTTATATTAACTTTACTATGCAATGGGTTAAATAATGTTATACTTCCATGAGGATTGTGAATGTCATCAATCCATTGGTCATGGTTGTGTGAGAGAATTTGATGGTCTCAATTGCATAGTAGTATAGGTGACAATATTAATGTGGAAAGGAAAAATATTATAGTAAAGGTAAAATATGGTTAAATATAATGTGTTTATGGTTAAATAATAATTATGATTGGAAATGATGTACAAAGATAAGAATGAGGTCGATAATTGTATCAATGGTTCAAAAGTTATTGGTTAAATTACTTTTTGGTTCACACCAGTGATGAAGGAGTTGTCATTGATTCCATGAGTGAAGGCGACCATAAAAGATGTGGTTGATTGATGAATATCATCCAACCTCAAAACTATTGGCTAAGAGGATAGAATAAAATGATGCTTCATGGAGGAAAACTCTACAATTGAAGAGTAGAATACTAAGATTTTCTTCCTTATTCTTAGTCTTGTAGATATTGTATACGTGTAGTTTCTTTTGTAATTTATTGTAGATTTTTGTAGAAACACATGTGGGCAATATTTGGGCTGTAAAAGTCAGCCAAGAACCCTAAAGAATTTGGCCAAACACTAGAGTAAAGGATAGTATAAGTCTCACATCATGTGGAGTAGGTCATTTTTGTAAGAGCCTTATTGGACTTGTAGGGGCTACGAATTTTCTTCATTTGCAGCTTCCTTTTGGCTTGTTTTCTAAGTCCTGCACTCATTAGGATATGAAGAGCAAAAAGCTTATTCATCTATGAATTAGACTCCTTGCCCCTTGTACACTCACTCTTCGCTTGAGTGAGAATTGAATTGTTTTGTAGTTTCTTCTTATTGTCTTTGGTCATAAATGAGAATAATCTTCTCCTCATTCTCTCCAAAAAAACCTTCTTTGGAAGGGAAAAATCCAATCTTCTTTTGAAACTTGGAAATTTTAAGAATTTTCTATCTTCTGGTACTTGGGGAGAATGGTGCTTTTCCATCCATTAACACCAAAGCTAGGTTAGAGGTCTTCAAGAGATAAGTCCTCCTTTCTTTTCTTATTGTCTTAGGTTTTTTTGTCTTTTTCATATTTTCTTTGAGTTTAGGTTACTTAACTTTCCTTATATGTTCTATATCTAATTTTGTTCTAAATTGATTCAATTACTTAGTTTTAGTTTTCTTGAAACAATTGCATGTGTCTAGAAAACTTTATAACATGTTTTTGCTCAATCTTTTGTCATAGTTAGATTTTATTTTTAATCTATTCTCACTTAGCTTTGAATTTATGAATCTTCTAAATTTGTTTAGTGTCTTGTTTGTTCCATTTACATGTTTATAATTCCATTAGAAGTAGACCTCAAATTTTTGCACAAATTTTATAAGTTATTATTTGCTATTAGATCATTATAAAAGTTCTGAAAATTTTCTTTCTCATAAAAAAGAGTGCAAACCACAAGCTTCTAGTCTGTTTCATTGGTTTTTAGGTTTAATCATTTGCTTAAACTTGTTGCACACACTTGCTAGTTGATTTGAAGTTAACTTTGAGCCAAAATTGTGAGTTGCTTGTGGAATTGAATTGAGAAAGTAAAAATGCATTTTCTCATAATCTGGAAAAAGAAAGAAAAATATGAGAATTAAAAACACATGTTACAAAAGCAAAATATAATAGCAATCCATACCTTATACCACACTTTTAGATGCGCTTGCTTGCGCGTTTCTAGTTGTTTGATGACTAGAATTGTATCATGAAGTATCTTTAAGTGAAATTTACTTCTTAATTCCATTTGAAAACTCTAGTTGTATGTCTTTCATATGTTCTTGATTCAACTTGCATTTTCTTTATTTTGTTTTAATACTCATATTTTAGACCAATTCACTAGATTTATTTTATGTGCTTTCCTCTAAACTTGCCTTATTTGTTTTCTTCTTGTTTCTTTTGAATTCTTTGAGTCTTTTCATCTATATTATTTCATTTGAAAGTTGTCCATTCTTATTTGAGTTTTTTCTTATTGTAATTTTTTACTTTTAGTGGAAGTGAAAAGACTTAACTTTTTCTTTGCTTCTTGAGAACTTACCTCTCCTTAAGGTAGTATTTTAGAGGTTGAAGAAGAATAGTTGAAACTACTTTTATGGTGACTTTAAGAGACAAGGAATGACATGATTGAAGATTGGACCTAAAATAAAAAAGCACAAAATTTAGGGATGACAATGTGAGGTGGGCTATGCGAGCTGACTCGCAGTCCGCTACCAAAAAGCGCAGGACGGGCTCACTAATCTAGCCCGCTGACCCTTTAGAATCGCCCTGCATAACCTCCAGCTCGCGTGGGGCAACACCGGAGTGGGTTGGCCTGCTGACCCGCATAAATAAAAAATAACTAATATATTGTTTTGCAAATATAAAATCATACCACACCCACACATCATTGCAATGTGATCTTTATTTTATTTTAAAAAATTGAATTTAATGTACTAAGAAAAATAATGCTTTATTTTAATCATCTAAAGAAGTTAATATTAAGAGTGGTAGTGAATTTAGTTTTAAGTAAAATCTTATATTTAAAATTTGTTAATAAAAAATAATATAAAAAAGAGATTTCAATAAGATAGATTTAAAAAAAATTCCATCTTCATTAAATATTTTGCAGAAAAAAATTTGATAAGATACTTTAATACATTCACATATATTTTGAGGGAAAATAGATACAAAACAAAACTTTAATTATTTTTAATAAAACCTTATAACAATCCTCATACTTGAATTCCTTTATATTTTTATCTTAATTGAATGAATTGAAACATTGATGAAATTTTAATTTTGCAGCAACAGATATAGGATTTTTATAATTAATGAAATTTAATTTAATTTTTTTAAATATTTTTTTTATGCGGGCTAGCCTACAGGCCCGTGGGTTACCTCTTATGCAGGGCAGACCAGTGAAATGAGTCCGCATTCATTGCGCGGGGAGGGCCAACCCGACCCACATTTTGCGGGTCAAACGCGGAAAGGGCTAGCCTGCATTGCCACCCCTAATAAAATTGAGTCAATGACAAAATATTTCCATCGCAAAACCAAAAATCTGTCACTAAAAATTCGTTTCTAATATGTATTCTTGTTTCTAAATTGTTTGTCACAATTTTGTTGTTGTTGTATTTTGTGATTGTTGATCTTGTGTATTTTCTTTGTTTTCTTAGGTGTCTTGGGAAAATGTCTTTGATACAATCACATCTCCCAAAATGAACATTGTAATAGAATTATTTTAGACTTGTAAAAGTGTTCCAAGAGGTTCACAATGTTATTTGGATTTTCACACTAAGTTCATTAATATATCAGGTTGAAACCAACCATCACTTACCAAAAAGAAAATGTGTTTCTGTAATCATTCAGTACAAACCAAAAAGAAGGCATACAAAACTATTACAAGAAAAAAAAAATTAAAAACTAAGGTTCTAGGCCTTTGTTATCTCCTTGACCAGCGTCATCCTCGCTCTCCTCGGCCTCACCACCCGCTCCTTTGACAGGGATATCATCGATCGCATCAACTCCCCATGTTAAATGTCTTTACCAATATTGAATTTGTCTTCGCCGACTGGAGCATATAGAAGAAGACAACTTGTGAATAACTTGATCGAAACCTTCCTCATGAACGCTGACAACTTATTTTTGAAACTTCAAGAGCACGAGTTGAACTTTAAGCTTTTTAGAATTTGCCTTATGATGAGCGAGAGTCATCTCGGTTAGACTTTGCTCCAGTTTTTTCATATCAACTGGAAGATTTTTCTCCTTTTGCTTCAACATCAAGCACTGTGTTTGCCATGAACGATCGATAGTTAGGAGTCACGCTAGGTCTCAACCTTGCAAGCTCTTTCCTCTAAAGCCACGTTGGCTTCCAAAGAAGCTTTCAAAGAGCTGGTCGACTCAGCCATCTCTTCGTTCAACTTAATCATCTCGACAGAAGATCCCTTTGAAGCCTTGGCACCAATCACTCGAGTAAGGACAATGGCACGACTTTGCAACTCCATAGAAGTAGCCACCAAGTTTTGCACCAAGGTAGTAATCTCTACCTCTCTTGGCAACTGTAAGAGAGTTATTAACTCCGTTAGAAAAATGGTAATCACCTCTTAAAAGAGGTGTTAGCATATTGGTACTAGAATTAGAAGATGAAGGTTAGAACCTCTTCGAAAACTTCTACAAGGATGAATGCTTCTTGGATGGCCTGTCCTTTCTCTTATGTGTTTTCTTCTTGGGATAGCAAGTCAACAATAGGGGTGACCGAAGTAGCTTTACTAGGTGCTAGAGACACACTAGCTTCTTTAGGAACCTTTTCAACAACTTTTCTGCATTGCTACCATAACTTCTTGAACACTTGCTTGAAGTTGGGAGAAACATTGACCATGACACCTAGAAAGCATAGAACCATTTAGCAAAGTTAACAGCAATGAAATCCACCCATTTCTTAGGTGAGAGAAATACGACAAGGATCTTTCGAGTGGGTAACCTCCATAGTAACTTATTTAAAATCTCGAAAACCATTTTATCCTTGGGTTATGATATTTTGACACCCCTTGCTCCACCCTACACCCACAATAAATATTAAAATTTGTAATAAAAAAATTAAAAAAAAAAAGAAAACATCTCCTTAATGAAAATACAAGCCAAATGCAAAATGTTTCAAAGTTAAAAAAGTTATAAATTTTTATAAATAATTAAAATATTAATATTTATTGAAGTGTAGGTGTCAAATAAACATTTTTGTTTTATCCTTAGAGGTCATCATAGACCTCATCCAACCATGTTACAAATGGGGTTCCTAGTCCAATAAAAAAAGAACTTCAATTTATCGTGTAGAAAAATCTATGACCTAAAGGTTCCACTACATTCTTGAAAACCCCCCTTTAAATTTTTTATAAGAGGTATAAGGGGCAAATGTACACATGCTTGAATGACTGACAAGGGATAGTCAACCAACCAGGAAGGAAGGTCGCGCACTGTAAAAATGTAAAAATACTTTAGGCAAATGTTTTAGTTAAACATCTCGCACACAAAGCAAAAGAGTTGTAGTGAGGACCAATTGTTTGGGTGTAATTGCATCAATGTGACATTCAAAACTTGCAAGACACCTATAGTAAACTTGTCAACCAAAAATTGGACACAAACATCCAAAAACAAGCAGACATACATTTAAAAGAAGTCTCGGACCCTTTCTTGACCATGGCAAACATTGTTAATGGTGCTACAACTTTCCATATAACAATACCCACCTCAAAATCACTCTTTAACATGGGCATGCTTGCTGCGAAGGAATCTACCATAGACACCCATCATTACTCAAAGAAGTACTCGGTCACACGAGAATCCACCCAATCAGAGCTGGTCCTAAGGTGAAGATCACTCTCGGGCTGCTCTATAGCAAGGTGCCCCGCCCTACACGACAACCCCGTTCTAGAAGCCGAACTCACACCAACTACCTCAACCGAGGACTCATCGACATCTTCTGATGACCACCCTCTCAAAGAAGCTGGCACGTTCGAAGAGGAAAACATCACTAACCTAGATGAAACACAAGGAATTCTCTTCACCTAGCTATTACTCGAATCTCTAATAAAAAATATGATTGGTCCTTAAACAATGACCCACCACTATTTATAGCAAATGAAACATGGAAATCCAAGAGACACTTCCACTCCTAACCGTTAGATAGATTTAAATCCAACACTTTACATCAAAATGAGCACAAATCTAAAAATGAAACGCTTCAAAGCCCTTCAAGAGTATACCCACGAGCCTGGGGAACTACAGAAGAAGAAACCAAATGCGTCTCAGCTGAAACATTTAGATCAAGTAAACCCTGTAAAGGTGGAATTTTCTTGCAAAATTTCTAAACTCTCAAACCAAAAACTTCTCGAAATTGGGGGCTAATGTACTAGATAAGGTCCAAACCATAATCTTGGCACTACTTGTACCATATAAGGACGAGACCATCTCAGCATTATTCAATCAAAAAAATTACGACATCAATGCCGACATGACGGAAAACTGAAACAACATATGACAAACATGCAAGATTAACTCCTAATAAAAATTGATATAAACTCATAGCCATACTTAATAAAATGAGATTAAGCACTTTCGTCTACTGATCTGGGTTCATTCACATGAAATTCCAAAATAACTCTATAAATATAGTTGACATTGAATAGAATTAATTATTGCTGGTACACTACCATTTTTTTTGGACGCGAGACATCAAGAGCAACCTTTAGAACGAGATATACTCGGAACATCACAATAGAAATAACTTTTAAATTGGTTGTTCTATATAATATATTGTTAGATTGCATGCACTCGGAAGTTTCACAAACCATTTAATTAGAAAGAAAAACTATAAAATATAATGATAAAAAATTACCTCAAAATGTTTGATGGGAGCATGATTATGACGACACTTTAGTGTTTGTTTTTGCATGAGTAATATTTATGCGAAAGGAAGAGTGCAATTTTTTTACGTTTGTTTTCTACTGATTTTGAGATGAATAGCAAAGACGGATTTGTGGGAGGATCCACTGTAAGGAAAGTCAAAAAACGCCACCTATACATACGAGATTTTACAAATTTCATTCTCATTTTTTTTTTCATTTTCATTGTGTTTCGTTTTTTCATTACTACACTGCTCTTTTCATAGCCACATTATTCATATTCAGCTTTCACGTTATTTGATTCGTGATTTTAACTTTGATTGTGTATGGCATGACAAAAATTTAATTTGAGATTTGATTCATAGCACTATGTTCAGAAACGTAATTACTAAAATTATTGTAGTGAAATGTAAAGACAAAGTAATCAACTATTTATATGAAGAATAATGATTATGTTTTACGTTGTCATATATAATAATAATATTTTAAATAATACATATATATAAAATTATATAATAATAAATAAATAATATTTATAATAATAATTAAAATAAATTTATAATATTAACAATAATATTTTTATTTTTATTTATAATTTTTTAAATATATTGACAATATTAGATAACTTATAATTTTTTCGTCAAATTCACAAATTTTAGAAAAATACTATTTCAACTAAACATGAATAATACGTATAAATAACTTATCAGCATTCATTCTAAATTCATTTCATCCATCCATTGAAAAATTACTTTTATCTATAAAATCAATTAAATTACTCACAAATTTTCTTTTTACTTTTTTACTCTTTTTTTTATTTTTTATTTTAAATAATCTTATTTTTCACCCTCTTTACCTATGTTTTTTTTTATTTTTTTAAATTCACTCTTTAAGACAGACAAAAGTCTTAAAAGGACAGTAGCAAATATGTTAAAATTTTATATACCCAAAAGGTTACTTTCGATATTTCTTCCGAAAAAGGTATACAAACTTTAGGCCTTTGTTGGTTTTGTGACTCTTTCCGTTCTATTTTGTTTCAGGTTTAGCATGAATTAAGAACTTTACATTTTATTTTCTATATTTAGTATAAGTTAATTCAATTCTTATTTTTTTAATCTCTTTAGTTCCCAATATCTGTATTTTATTTAACCTATAAAAGTATTGTGTGATTTCCTAATATATTCTGTCTCTTTTGTATTAATTCCATTTTTTTTCACATACACTTTTCCTTATTCTCTCACTCTATAAATAAATAGTTAAAGATATTATTAGAACAAAATATTAAGGTTTCAGTGGTACTAGTATGACAGTTAAAATGAGACAACTTTTTATCATTAAAACGTTAAATAAAATGGAACAATGCAATAGATAATCAAAGTTACATAAGATCACATGACCAATTATTGGATTCTAGAAAGAGATGAAATGATTAATTAGTGGAACCCAATTTTGAGGAGAACAACATAATTAGAAATAAAGGTTACTTTTCTTGCATGGCACTTAGATAGAGGTTGGTGGTGGATTGGATACACTACAACTCACAATAGTACAAGACGTGGCTATTTATAGGCTTCATCAAGTTATACACAAAGCTTCTAAAACTTTCTAATGTTTTCTAAAACATTCTATGGCAATCTTTTAAGTGTTTCATTCATCTAACACCTAAATATTTTCAGAATTTTCTACTTCTTTCCCTTGAAGCTTTTCCATACGAAATTCTCCATGTGTTAATCTCAAAATACTTTTGGGCATGTATGGTTCATTCAATAAATATTAAGCTAATTAACTAAAAATTTACTCTCCTAATCTAATTGCTTGAACTGGTTGAGTTCCAATTCCAAACGTCTAAACAATTACAATAAACCAAGTTTCAAGCTCATGCATTTCATAAAAGTGATGTTTGTTATATGAATATATTAAAAAAATATTAGTGTTAGTTACACATGACTTCTATACTAACAGCATGAACATGGCATTAAACTTTCACTTCAGATAATCGTCAATGTTGATAATAAGAGATTTACAGAATAAGTGGTCCCACTTGGGAAAACCATCTACATTATAATTAGTTGAGTCAACAAGTAATTAATTTATACTCCTAATAATGTAGATACCAAACATTCTCATGTCATGCACATGGGCATTTGATCTGTTTGATCAGCATCTAGCACATTCAGATAATTAATTACTGATATTTTTTCATCTCTTTTCCATGCCTCTTGATCTCTCTATCTTTAGTTAAGTTACATAAAATCTCTAGAAATATCTCTCAGAAACATGACACATTTTAGAGCATTAACTTGTGATGTAGATTGCCACCTAACACTTCACCGCACATGCAATATCCCCTTAAGCCTCATTCTTTTCACAGTTCCAGGACCACAACTGTTCATTAAACAAAAAAGATGGTGAAGAAAATGTTAGTCAAAGTGGTGATGATAAATTATGTATGATCTTAGAATAAAAATGAACAAAAAGTTGTGGCATACATTCAGAGTCTGTTGTGATCCAGTTTCCTTTTCTGGTGGTGTTACTGAGACCAGTGTGTTCAGGAGGGATGGATAAAGTGGAAGTTGAAATTTGGTTATGTCCATGTTTTGATGAGGAAGCTATTGAGATAGCTGAGTAGACAGAGGAAGTGGTGGAGCAACTTTCCACATCCCATCTGAAACTGATCTTGGGTGACTCAGTGCATCCTTGATCATCATCTGGAACTGCTTTCAAGTTTCCACGCCTTCTAAACATTAAAACCTGAAAACATTTTGAAGATCAATTCAACTGAGAAGAAATAGAGATTAAGGGTGTGTTTCGATTTCCATTGTCTAAAAGTACTTGTAGTTTTCAAAAATGCAACTAAAAGGTACAAAAAAATTAGGAGGAGATTAAATAAAATGAAAACAAAAGAAGAATATGAGACCATCTTCTAATTTGTTTTCTAAAGCACATATTTTACAAATAGAATGAAATAAGTGGCTAAATAGTGTGAAATTATTTTAGTCAATGGTTTATAAAATGGAAAAAAAAGAAAGAAAATCAATCATGTTCTAGATATTAGCAAAAGTCTTACAGATTTCTCAATATATGTTACCTGTTTGATCATTATGGAAGTTTAATTTTGTTACAATATAGTGTGACACATGACAATATTATAACTAAATGATCTCACAACAGCCATGTATAGTACCCACATGGTTGAAAATAAAAAAAATGGTCATTGTAGAGATTAAAAATTAGTTCACCTTTCTTCCATTGAATTTCCCTCCTTTCTCTGACTTGGCAGAAGCAGCCCATCTAAGTAGCTCTTTCATTCTTGACATTGGTTTTTTCTTGTCCCCCTTGGTTTGATCTTTAGTCTCTGTGGTATCACCACATTTGTCGTTTCTTTCAGCAGAGGATGACAATGGTGCCTCACTTAAGGGCAAAACCTTGTTTCCAACATGGCTAGCTGAATCTGCCTTGTTAGCACTTCCTACATCTTTGGATGGTTCTTCTTTCTTCATCTTCATGAAGTACAGACTTTGTCTTCTATTAAAGCTTGCTAACCTCTTTAAGTTGAGGGTGCTGTAAAAGAAAGCTTTTGGAATATCTTTTCTATATAGAAAAGTGAATGTCTTGAAGTTCTTGCAACCAGGCGTGCTCCATTTGTTTCTTCTTTCTCTTTTTTGTGATCTCTCACCCTTTTGTAGATTTACCTCTTTCCCTTTAGCATTTTTTTCTGAAAATGAAGAAGATATATTTGCATCAAGGTTCTTCATTCATCACACCAAAATCAGATGAAGAAGTTCATGTTCATTCAAGAATATGACCAATATGAAAGAAACAAGAGTTGAGAAATTAAGTAGTACTATTGATTGTAACTTGTAAGAGTTGATCTTACCACTAGTATCTTCCCTTTTGGGAGGGATACTAAAGTTGTTGTTTTTGCTGCTCTTTCTTTCTTGTTCATGTGCCCCTTTAAAGAGCCATTGAAGAATCTGCTATCACACACCAAAAGAGGTATTAGCTTTGATGTGAATAATGCATGCTGTAGATTCCACTATATATATTATCATCACATAACAATCATACCTGCATGCCTACAGTGGATACTTTGTTCCCACCTTTTATAAAAATATAAATTTTTGTCTGTGCTTGTGGGTCTGTGTGATGACTGTACCAGTCAAATGAACAGGTTTGCAGATCTATCTGTGCTGTCTGGATGCCAAAGATTCCTGTCTACTCTCTGAGGCCTTTGGTGAGATAAGACAAACAAAATTGCAGTGAATCTAAGGATGATGGTTAGACAACCAGGCTGTGAGTGGGGAATAGTTGGCTTGTGATTCTTTGTAACATGGGGCTTAATGGCTTATTATATATAACATGATCAAGTGGCCCAAACTAAGATAAAATCACTTAAAATTTGTTTAATTAATCAATTAAGAAACAACATGTTTCAGTGCAGCCTCTGCGGCAATGTTCTTGGCCATACATTTTTGTGTGTCTGTGAGATGTTTGGACCCCATCTTGGAAGTACCACCAATGAGATTTGCTTAATAAGGTAGTTTCAAATGAAGGTGGTGGAGAGTTAGCATGGACATCTAGCTTTTATTTGGACCAAAATGAGCAATCGGGTTAATGTTGCTTGAAACAAAAGCTACATACAATAGGATAAGAATAAAAGAATGAAATAACCAACATTCAATGTCATTTCTTCAAGCAAGATTACTTTATGATCTCAATTATAATTTGTGCACTTGTCCTTTGAGCTATGCACAAGTATCAATATGACTTTTAAGGCCTTCTAATATATAAACCAGTAGTACATTTTTTAATATTATTCTCAGAATATTTTTATTCAGAGATGATATATGGACACTTTGATATATCAAACACTTCATCAAACTTGTGTTTTTTTTCCTGTCTCTTTCTTTTTATAACATTTGTTATACTTATATTCTTGTTTTATTCAATATTTGATTTCTGGCAACCGATCTTCTTCTTTCTGTTTTATTGAATGAAATTTGTGTGGGTTTGCCACTTTGGGAATAGAATCACTAAATAGAAAATGAAACTGACATATATCTCTTGGGATCTACATTAATATGAATCAATTATAAAATATAAATAGGACCTCATTAAAGTTTGTGGTGAAGGTGTAGTGCACGGATGGTTCCAAAAGGCCATAGGGTGGAAAGTTGGGAACGAAGCACTAGTGAGATTTTGGGAGGATGTGTGGCTTGGGAACGAGTGCCTTAGATCGGTGTACCCTAGACTTTTTTCTTTGTCTCTAGACCAAGGTAAAAAGGTGGGAGAAGTAGGCGAATGGGAAAATAATAGGTGGCGGTGGAATCTGAATTGGAGGAGGGACAAATTTCAATGGGAGACGGACTTGGAGGTC
>Ga0123342_1002220_pt1 | contig 32422 bp, 18 predicted proteins | sample Turbeawhitnodule_FD_89960 | JGI IMG/M metagenome (GOLD analysis project Ga0123342, IMG submission 89960) | Root nodule microbial communities of legume samples collected from Mexico - Turtle bean Mexico white nodule | ecosystem: Host-associated > Plants > Roots > Nodule | place: Mexico: Nepantla... | reverse complement strand
ATATGAGAATGAATATCTCTTCTTTCTTATTATTGAAATCAAAACAAATGGTCTGAATATATACAAGTAGTACACTCATTCTAGGTTTAACTAAAGAAGGAAAGAATCAATAATTAAATACTATAATCATAATACACAAAGACAAAATAAAGGTTATTCACCTCTATAAAGAGAAACAACTGATAATTAGAAAAAACACTCAATTATTCTCCTCTATAAAGAGAAACAACTAATAATTAGAAAAGACACTCAATTATTCTCCTCTATAAAGAGAAACAACTGATAATTAGAAAAGACTCCCAATTAATATTGGGATCCTTCTATAACTCTGGTATCTGTATCCTTTAATAAAATTCGATCAAATCATATTTGATTGTGTTTAGTTTGTTTAACTTTTTAATAAAATTCAAACTAAACTAAGCTATGAGAACTTATTAATTAATCACCTGCTCGAATAAATAAGAACATACAAATCTAAACAAACAAGTGCAGATGACAGTAAATGAATTATTACCATAAATAATTTTTAATCATGATGGGGGTAGTTTAGTATGGTAAGGAGGGAATGAAAGATGATGGAAGATAAAAGAAATAAGAAAAAAAAATCTTATTTGTTTGAGAAGAAATAATATAATGTTTAAAAAAGTAAGTGTTATCTTGTATAGATAGTATCAAATATATGTTGGACATACAAGAAGAATAAAATTTGTAAAAATATTGATAACAAAATGAATACCTTTATACAAAAGAGAATCGAGAGTAAATGACTTTGTTGAAGTACCTAAAAATAGAAGACTGAATTGTGTAGAATAGACATACGATGAAAGTGCTCAACATCAAACGCATCATTGAAATTTCATATCATTTATTGTATACAATTGACTCACAACAACTATCTATGAATATTTTAACATAATTGTCAATCATCATAATGTACGAAAACCCTATTTAGTAATGTTAGCGATATAAAGACATCATAAGATAATCAGTATAATTTAACCACCTCATCATATTACAAGCTAGAAGATGTCAACACCAAGTCATGAATCTTTGAAAATTCTGACTTTAAGATACTTTAAAACATGTAGCCCCCAATGTTTTTTTCTTCTTTTTCCGAACACCTATACAATGAAACACTTTATGTCAAAAGAACTAAGGTTCCGAAATATAATATTAATGTACATATGGATTTGAAAAGTGTAAAAAACCTTTATATTTGAAAAGTGTAAAAAACCTTTATAGTTAGAATTTTTTTTATCAATAAATGTTATTGTTAATATGTTAGTTTTTTTTTGTTAGCACGTAGATTTGAGCATGTAACCTCTTCCACCTTCCTTTCGTCCCCTTCTTACCACCAAATCAACTTTATAACTCTTTAAGTGCTAGAATAATAGTTAGAGGTGATAAAATTATAAAGAGAGACTTAGACTTGTGTACTTATGCTTAAACTAAGGGGTGTTTAAGTGTATAGTCCGCCTACTTAGCTTGGAGAAACACTATGTACTTGGATAATTAAAAAGTGACTTTATGTAATTGTTGTAAGTGATAAGTGACAACGATAATGCTTACATCTTAATATAATAATTTTTTTTGTATTTTACATTAAAATTTGGGGTGAATAAATATAAAACTATGTTAATGATAATCTTTCTTTTATTAATTATATAATGAAAATCTTTGTATTTTACATTGAAGGTTGAGTGAATATAAAACTATGTTTTTTTGTAATCCTTCTTCTTTTATATGTGTACACTACTTATTTATCCCACACCTTCAAAAGAACTATGAACATATTCTATAAAACTATCAAACAAACCTCGACAACATTTGGTAAGTTAATTGCAAAACATTTTTCAAATTCAAATCCCAATTTCCTAAATTAACTATTCTTTTAAATATTTTAATAGTTTATTTCTCTTGTAGTTATGTTTCTTTATATTCATTGTTATTTTTTTCCACAATCCACTTGTAGTACAAGAAATAATAATAATAATATAAATAACTAAATTAATATTATTTTAGTAAAAAGTAATTTTGATGATAAAATAATAATATAAATAAATAATAAAAATTAATATTAATAAATAATCTCTATTTTTATTTACTTCCTTTTCATTAAACAACATTTACTTCCAATTATTTCTCAACCAAATAATCTTCCTTTTCATTTTATTTCTCACCTATTTTTTCTTCCCTTATTTTCTTTTTCTATTTTTTTCTTTCATTTTTACCAAACAAAGCAACAATAAAAAATATAGATAACAGAAAAAAAAAAAATCAAAAACTATGAGGCTCAGACACTTCTCTTAAATGGCGTATCCGTGTCGGATACACGTATCAGTGTCGACACTCGTACGACACTTATCGGTGAAGAAGTGTTCAATTCAAAAAATATTTGTTGGATTTTTGAAAATTTTAGCACGGTTCTAACACAATTTTAAAATGTATAAATACAATAATTTTTTATAAAAACTCAAATTTATTATATAAATTTTTATTATGATTATAAAAATAAGGAACAAATTCTTTTAAACCAGTCATGAAAAATATCTTCCTGCTCCCAAAAGAATCTGAAACATACTTTTGCACATAAATATTTATTTTCAATTTATATAATTCAAAATTATATAATATATAGATCTGTGTCCACGTGTCCAACATTTTAGAGATTATACGTATCTCTGTGTCCGTATCCGTGTCGTATCAGTGTCTGTGTCGTGTCAATGTCTGTGTCGTGTCAGTGTCTGTGTCGTGTCAGTGTCTGTGTCGTGTCAGTGTCTGTATCCATATATGTGCTAAGGTCAAAAGATTACAAAATAATAAAATAAAGTTTTGGTAATAATATTGTAATTTCTACCCGTTAAAAGATATAAATGTGAAGTTTAAATCCATGTATATATTATACTGATCTGGATATTTAACAAATATAATTATTTGTAAATATAAAATATTTTTTAAATATTTTTAAAAAAAAAAATAATAATGAGACAAATTATTTTAGAAGAGAGGAAGAATGAATAGTTACGTGAACAATGACTAATACTTATAGTTGAGAAACACTCAATTTTAAAAACTATCTTAGTAAATAATAAAATATTTAAAAAAAAGAAAGAAGAAGAACACAATCAATCATTATTTATTTTTCTGTTCCCGCCATATTTCTGTCGTTTGCTATTTTCATTTTCTTCTCTTTCGGAGGACCAAAACGCTCGAAATTCCTAACTAGGGATTTGGTAAACCCAATCCCTAATTTCAGAGCTAAATCTTCCGTTTCTTCAAATTTTCCCCAATCGCTTACTTTACCTTCCGATTTCGCGTTTTCAGAAACCCTAACCGTGGTTCTCAGCACACATTCCCAGACTCAGAATCTGCATTAGGGTTTGTTAAAGAACCATGTCGAGCGCATTAAGCTGGAGACACCATGTCGTTATTCAATCTCTGTTGTGTCGGGGCCCACTCAGCGACAAGGACTTGCACGCCATGTTTGAAGACCTCACCAAGAAAAACCCAGGTTTCTAAATGTTTTCTCAACCCAAATGCCGCCTTATTCACCTCTGTTGAAAATTGTGTTTTTTTACTGTTTAAAATTTTAGTTTACACTTGAGTTAGGTTTTGAATTATGATTGGTTTTAGAGTAAAAGTGTGGCATGATGAGTACTGAGGGTGAAATTTGTCATGATTTTGATTTTGAATGCTGGTAGCAAATAGTTCTTTTTAAATTAGACTTTTGTGATTGTGTTTCATGTGCACATGATGGGTTTTTATTGCAATCTTACATGGATGAGCTTGTTTTTATTAGGCACTGAGCGGCAACTGTTCGATGGTTTTATTCTGAAAATAAACAAGGCGCTTAGTTTTGCTAATTTTGAGTTGCGTGCCTGCATAGATCAATATGATGGCCAAGTTTATTATGGGGTGGTCAATACCGTTTCTGACGAACATTCCAAGTTAGGGACGAAGTATAGTGTTCCGCAAATTGCCTTTTATAAGGCCATTGTAAGTTTTGCTCAACTTCATTCTGTTTTTCTGTCTGTGTTCATTTGTGTAATATGTAGTATGGTTTGTTTGATGCATTTAGCATTTGCGGTTCTGTGCGTTTTCCTCTTGTGCATTGTGTATGTCTCATTAGATGCATAGTGTGATTTCTTTGAAATGAGAGAAATCTTTTTCATGCCTGGTATTTGACATCTGAAGCAGCTAATCTTGTGTTTTTCTTTGGCAAACAACAGATTGAAGCAATAGTACAGGATGCATTTGCAAACGGTGTTATCTCCAGCATCCATGCTCTCAATCTTAGTTTGGATGGCCAGGTTATAAACTTTTTCACCTGGCTGCATATTTCCGTTTGAAAGAAAATTAATCTTGTTTAAGTCAGCTGCTAGGTAAATGTTGTTAAACTCAAGGTTTGTAAGAGGATTGAAAATGCTAAAGGATTGAGCACAAGGATCATTATAAACTACTCGTAGCGTAGGAGTTATACAGACATGCAAAATTACCACAATTTTGTTCAGAATCTCCTAGGGATTATCTACCCTACTTGTTCGTATGGGTGTTCACCCCAAAGTAATCCCAGACCACATGCTTACATACGTAAGTAACTTAGTGCAACATAGGAATTTTAATTGAGAGGAATCAGCAAAGAATTATTTGTCTAGAAAAAACTATCAAACACATGATTAAACTGTCCCCAAACACTACATCATCAATACAAACAAAAATACATAATTGTCTCCGCCGACATTAAACTTGCAATTATTATTAAAACTAAGTCTTAAAAAACGTCTGTTATTAAAACTGATGTAATTATTAAAATTAGTTCGGATATTTCCTAGAATGGACTCCAAATTTTGTTCTCTTTGGTTGGCCTGATATCTTATCAGACAATTTGATTATAAACCCTCTCTTTAGTGCACAAGCTTAGAATTTGCTCATAATTTGCATCAATATGGACTGACATTTATAAAATGTATGCTTAGAGGCACTATTTCTTGTCCGTTGTTCTGAAGCCCAATACAATGGTAGACAGTCATAAGCTCAAAATTGACCTTTGGTGCAAGCCTACTGTTATAAGACAATCTTCTGCTCAACTCCATGAATTTGCTTACATATCTTTTATAGTTCAAATTCACACAATACAAACTCTACTATGGGGCTGGAGCTTTCCTCAAGACTTGTGGTCTTGGTTCCATATCGCAGGCTTTTATCTAAATCATTGAAGGCCATCTGCAGATCTTATGACCAACATATTAAATTTCTATCAAAACCTACTATAGAGATATATAGTCTCCATGACATGATTCTGTGAGATGCAAGTCTTCTATCTTAATAAATTATATATAGTTATACTTCAGTGTCATATTATGACTGATATGCTATGTTATAAGTTGTACCATCTCACCTAAACATGTCCAACTACTCTATTTTTGTTTCTGGTGTTTGGTTAAAGTGTAATGAAAGTACTAGTTGTATTACTCTAGTGTTTTACTCTTATTTGATTTGCAGTCCACCATCCACCACAAAAGAAAAATCTGTTTCTGTTTATACGCACAGTTAGAGAACACGATACACATTTTGGACTGCAGGTTGATTATCTTTTGGTACCAAATCATGAACACATGGAAAACAAATGGTTTGACACATTGTTAAAAAATATTTTACCCCTTCCATTGTGATGGGGATGTTTTAGGATATTTGTTGAGACAATTGTTACTGATCTCAAAATGAAAATGTATTTATTCTTCTATCTATTGCAAATTTAAACTAAAATGTTCAATTTTCATGGTGTATGTTCAGGTTACAATTATGACAGATCCACAATCTCAAGGAGACCAGCCAGATGTCCCATCTGCATTGAAAAATTTCAGTTTGTCTCAAAAGGAGAAAACCTTGCATGAACTTGTGCAGGACCAGTGGCTTAATTTGACAACAGATGGTGTTATTAAACTTGGTCTGAAGTCATTTCTCGATCTTCGCAGTTGGTTTCGAAATAATGATGTTCCATCGTGTCATGTTTGCAATGAAGCTGGAATAAAGGTTGTTCCTGTTGCATTGTGACGGTTCCTTCTTTTGTTCTGTTCCCATCAATGGTCGTGTGATTACTTTGAATCAGTGGCAGGCTTTCTTTTTACCTTTTTTTTTATTGAGATTTAAATATTTTGTTTTGTATATCGTACATACATTTCTTGTAGATTTTTGAAAAAAAGTTACTTGTTGATCTGATTGGAGGATCTTAACAAATTGGGTGGTTTTTCTTAAATTACGTGCACCCCAATAGTTCTTTTTCATATGTTGAAATTTCTCTAAATATTATGATGAATTACTCTCATCTAATTGCCTGGCTTTGTGGAGGCAGCGACAGCCGAAGACAATAAAGTCACTTGTTTTGTTTGTTTTAGAAGGAACAGGAGTGGAAATTGAAATATGCTGATAGTATCAATTATACTTACAACATATTGCTGCTTTGTTTGATTCTGATAATTCATTCGCCAATATCTGTCAGGCAGAGGTATGCCAAAATGAAAATTGTACTGTGCGAATTCATCAGTATTGCCTGAAGCAACTTTTCTTGCAGAGAAAGGTATTATTATTGTTAGTCTTGTTTCATTTTTACCCTTGAAAGGTGGAAGGATTCTGATTTTCTTGCTAGTACTAACTGGTGTTTAGGTTGCCAAAGTTTGCCCAAGTTGTGGCACTTCCTGGCCATATACAGTACCGAAGGAAGAGGCCTTGCAGAGGGAAGAGGACATTGAACCTAGACAAAGTCAACGGATGACTAGATCTGATCGAAAAAGGCAGAGTGCTAACAGGGTTGTTGTTGATGATAAAGTTGGATGCAGTAATCAGGATGAGCTGAATGAAAATAGAGAAATCCAGAATGATAATGTATTGATACGGAAAAGAAGAAGAGGACACCAAACAGATGAGGCAGAAACAGGAGAACCTGGTGCATCACAATCTTCAGCAGCTATTTTGGGTTTGAGAAGAGTAACTCGAAATTCTGCTCGTTTGATATAAACAATGGTGCTTTATACTGCTTCTTGGTGAAGCCCTGTACATTTTGCTGCTCACTGCTGTAATTTATGCTGAACTTTTGAGTTATGTTGTAATGCAGTTAGCTAGTTTTAGTGACTATTTCTAAACCAGCAATCTTATGTTATTCCTCTGGCGTGAAACGCCAATCCTCTAGCAAATACAATGTAAATTCGTCCCTAGTGTCAAAGGGATCAAATTAGAGCCGTATTCACTGTTGAGGTAGCGGCATGATTATTTTGCTCAACTCATGTAATTGTTTAGTGGTGTTGTCTTTCTTTAATTGTCGCGTTATTGTTTTATTAAAAACTCGATCATGATACTGCCAAACTAGTTAGATTCACATTTCTAAAGCCAATCACTTGGAATTGTTATGCTTTGTAAGCATCAATGTTTATACGAAAAGTAGAGGAACATTATGTTGGTTCAAGTGGAATTGGACATGATGTTCAAACTAAGATTACTGGTTTGAGTGAATAAAAAACATGATTGAAATTTAAAGTCTTGTTAAAATTAACTAGTCAATTTTTTAGTAAAAATTAAATATTAACAAAATTGATAATTTGTACTTTTAACATGTTGATTAAAACGATAATGATTGACTTTTTCACAAGGAAGCGAGTTTGATTTTTGCTATGATGTAAGAACATTGTATGAGGATAACTTTTAAATGTTTATATGAACATTCTTTTAAAGTTTTCAAACGTTTATTCTCTTTGGTAAAAGAGATTTTAGACAGTGATATTCAAGAAACATTTGTCAGCAGGGTCTATTAAGTGTTTATCTTGTAATAATAACAAAAAAATGTATTAATATTAGCCATGTTAATTTTTTGAATTACAAAGAAACTTACCTGCTTACATAGATTTTATCTATCAACATATATATATATATATATATATATATAACAATTTATTTCAGATTTTAATAATTTTATTCCAAGTGATAGATTTGTATATGAACTTGATAAACCTTAAATCCTAAATTAAAAAAAAAAAGATATGTAATTGATTAAGTTGAAAAAGTACCTATAATTTTTTAATGTAGAAAAGTATTTCATGTAAAGGAGAAATAAAGGTGGTACTTGTGGCTAACTTGGTGGCATTATTCTTGATCTGAATTAGCTTTTCACTATTAATCTAATTAAAGCACCAACATATTTGAAGTAAGAACATTAATTTAATTAGCAGCTAGAATTAGAAACTGATAGGAAAAGCTACTTTTAGAGAGGGGTAGAAAAGGTAGAGCACCTTTGGCAGAGATACCTTTTACTATAAAACAAGATCAAATAGTTGTCAAATTGCATCACTCACACAGTACCACCATCTTTTATATATTTTGAGTTTACCTTTAATATAACGGCAGAATGAATTTTTATATTATTAATTAATTAAAATAATTTTATGTGATATTTAAATAATTAAAAAATAATAATTTTATTGTATAGAATTCATAATCTTAAGCTTGTTTGCAACTTTGCTTATAGTAATAGATATTAGTCTTTTCATGAAAGTAAAGGTTCTTAAATCAAAATACGAGTTTATAATGATTTATAAATTCTCATCTTTTTGGCCTGAAATTAAACAGTTTTATTCTATTATACTTTATAATACTTCTCGGACTGTTGATACAAGTACTTTTATTAATTTTTGGAATGATAAATGGTGTTCTACTACTTCTTTAGCAAATATTGCAGGATTATGTGATTGTGCTAGCATTCTGGATACAGACTTTCATTTTGGATTGGTTGTGATTGGAATATTCTCTTGTCTTTACAACAGATGCCTCGTTTTTTTAATCATATCATGGTTAGACAGGAATAGGATCTCCCTAACTGGATTCTAGATGAGTCTAGTCGTTTCACTCTTAAATCGGCTAAGACTTTTTTCTTGGAACCAGGAGTTCCCTATGGCTAGGGTAAATTCATTTGGTGTTCATATATTTTTCCTTCCAAAACTCTAGTACTCTGGAAAGTTTTTCATGGGCGGCTTCCTACATTTCAGCATATTCAGAATAAATGTTTGCATATATGTTCTATATGTACGCTTTGTGAGAAGCACGAGGAATCTATTCAACAATTATTTTTTTGAATATTTTAATGCTTTGCATATTTGAAGTTGGGATCGACAAATTTTTCTTACTTCTCATTCCTCTAATAATGATGATTTTCTTTCTTTTATTAAGAGTGATCATAATCCTTTGGTTAAATTGATTAAGTTTGTTATGATAACTTTTTCTATTTGGATGATATGGCGTATGTGAAATTATGCTAGGTTTCAGGATAAGATTGACGTTTCTAGGGCTATTTCGGTAATTAAAGATTTAACTTGTCTAGTGGGAAATTTGTCTAAAGCTTTAATGAAGAATGATATGTTGGATTTCAACAACATGATTAAGTTTTTTGGTATTAATACTCGTACTGGTAAAGTTAAAGTTATGCATCCTCTTCCTGTTAGATGAGAGTTTCCTTCACTAGGCTGAGTTAAAATTAACACTGATGGGACTGCTAGGGGATATCCTGGTCTTGCTACTAGTGGAGGTATTTTCCGTGGGAGTTTATTGGTGCTTTCTCTATGTTTCTTGAAGTTCATACTGCTATGGTTGTTGAGTTTTATGGAGTTATATATGCTATGGAGGAAACTCAAAAGATGAGGCTTACTAATGTATGGCTTGAATGTGATTTTGCCTTGGTTTGTGTTGCATTTATTGCTAGGATTGATGTTCCGTGTATGTTTCGTAATCGATGGAATACTTGTCTAAATTACTGTTGGAAAATCAAGTTTAGGGTTACTCATTTTTTCGTGAAAGAAATGCGTGTGTTGATAAGTTAGCTAATTTAGAATTTATTCATAGAGAATCATTTCATTGGTATAATAGGCTTCCATATAGTTTGTTCTTAGAATTCTTTATGAATAGGTATAGTCTACCTATGTGTCGTTTTTGTTAACATATGGGTTTTGGTCTAGTTCCCTCTATATTTTTTTTTTGTATTTTCTTTCTTTTTTATTTTTTTGAATAATATTTTTTTTCATGTGATGACAAATTATTGTTGTTACTTAAATTGATGTCAAGTTGCATAGTGATGTCTAACATGAAACCTTTTATAAAAAAAATCATTAAATAGAAATCTATTTTAGAGACAAACAATAATCAATTACTATATTGACTAAATTAGATATTATTACTATCTTAAAGACTAAAAAAATAAAATTGCTAGTACTTACATTAATTTTTATTATTGATAGATAGTTTCTAATATGATATCTAATTAGTTACCAAGACTTTAGTTACCAATTATTTAGATTCTAAAGTTGGTAGATAATAAATATCAATTTATAAACTAATTTATCAATAATAAAAACTAATTTAGATACCAATAATTTTTTTAGTTGGTAGCTAATAATAGCAATTTAGAAGCTATTTATCAATCCTACGCAATTTAGATACTAATAATATTTTTAGTCTCTAAAATAGTAATCATATATAAATTAATCAATATAACAACTAATTATTTTTATCTATAAAATTGATTTTTATTTAATGATTTTCTAGTAGTAATGATGATAATATATCATACCTTCAAAAACTATGATAAAAGAAATATTTAAGAAAAGATAAAAAGAGAATATAAATTATATATTTATGTAAGGTATGAGTAACGACGAATAATATTTTTTATAATTAATTATTATAATGCAATATTTTTTCAAGATGCTTGAGAGGAAAAATCACACAAAAGTCAATTGAAGTAAATATAAATAAATGTGTTTATCTTTCTTTTTATTACATGTATTTACTCTATATCTCTTTAAATCCTTCTTCACAAGTCTTGCAAAAAAAAATATATATTAAAAATAGCTATTTTATAATAACCTAAAGAATAACCTTTTACTAATTAATTTATTTTCTAAGTGCTTTAGAAACAAGTTTTAAACTTTATTCAACTTCAACTAGAGATTTCATGCATTTTGGGATTAAACTTAGTTATATGAAAAGGTAAACTATGCGAATGCAAACCAATTGTTTTAAACTCATTTTCGTTTAGTATCTAGCTTATTTGTGAGAGAACCATGAGTTTGTAACCCCATTTTGATAACTGTAATAAGTATAATATATTTTATGGTAACTCCTTTCTTAATAAGACTTTAAATTGATAAGACATTCACAATGCAATAAATATTAGGATAATTTTTTCAATAAATATTTATAAAAAAAGTTAATTAACAATTTTTTATAAATTAAAATTAATTGATACATAAATTATTATAATTTTTTTGAAGTTATAAGTTTAATTTGAACGTTAAAAGTATTTCTTTTCTTAACTTTTTTAAAATATATTCTTAGGTGATCTCAAATGCAAAAATCATACTATAAGATACTATTGTGTTTCATCTGATTCTTACTATATATAATTTTTTTTTGTGCTATAATACAAGATCAAAACTTTAATAATCTTTTATCTATATTTTAACTTTCTAAACCTTAGTACATTATTTATTTATTTTTATGATTGAATGTCTTAGATTCATTATCTTAATTTTTATATCATATTACTTTACTTTAATAAAATGCATTATAAGATAGAAATCTTAAATTTATTATTCGGGATATTTTTATTAAAAAAACATACCTAAATCTACCAATTATTTAAGTTGTTTCGAGCTCTATCTCTTAATTGTTTTTTTCTAGTTTTTTATCTTTTTTTTTTCAATTTTCTGAAAGTAGAAAAGGACTGAGAAGAGAAATTTACATCCCTCAATTTTTGTGATTTGATTTCTTTTAGTTTAACTGGAACACTTTTAAAGTAATTATTAATAAAATTTAATATATTTAATATAGATAGAAAGAAAGTTGAGAATTCCTTTGGAAGACCCTAAAAAAAATGACATGCTCTTACTCCATGTTCAAAATTAGAATAAAAAGAAAAGTTATCTCACATTTATTTATGTTATTTAAGTTACTTACAGAATTTTATAAATAATTTTTTCAGTCAAATACTTTTTCATTTTTTTTAAATAATCTTATATTTAATTTCTTTTTATCTTTAAATTAAACACGGTAACAAAACATAAAATATCATCATTCATTATCTCTAAGATAAATATTTTGTTCAAACACCAGGTTATGTAAGACATAAGTGTTTCCTCTCATATATGATATTACGTAATCTTTTCTTTATGTCTGAGAAAACATCTATCAATCTAGATGATATGCGCATAGACTAACTTAATCCCGTATTATTTGAACATTTGTACACTTATTTCTTTTGGTGCAAGAATGTTCATTGTATTAGTTTGTCAAAAATATTCGTTCAAGTTTCAGTATAAGTCAATATTAAAAAATCTCTTATGAAAAGAGTTGAAGTTGCTTTCTTTAACAACTTTTTTGACACAAAAATCATGACAGAGAACTAGTTAGCCACCACACATTTAACTAAGAAAAAGGAAAAACATGAAGTCTCACAAGAAAACTCTTCATTGAAGAGTAAAAATGATATAAATTTCTTGATTCTTCTTATTCTTCTAAATAAATATGTAAAGAGAATTTTTAAAAAACAAAATCTAAAAGTAGAATAAAATTTAGTAGTTTGGTGGAGAAGATGAGGGAAAAAGAAGAAGAGAATGAAAGAAAATAAAAAATATTATTTTATTATTTTATATTTAATTATTATTATTAAAAAAATTATTTATATAAAAATGAATTAAATTATACTATTTTAAACCTATTTCTACTGTACTAAATAATTAAATATTTTTTCTCTGTTAATATATATAATTATTTAATAAATGGTACTACTATCTCAAATAAATTAACTTTTTTTCTCTATTGTAATGTCATGATATTTTAGTTTTTGTTTGATTTTTTTGGGTTATATAATTTTTAAGATCTTATTATAACTTTTATTTTATTGTGAGAGTTTTATAAGACTCTATTTTCTATAACTTCTTTTAAAATTTAAGATAAAAAATGATTTTGTATTAAAATTTTAAATTTTATGCCATGATTAAGAATTTAAAGATCACTCTTGTATTAAAATGGGATAAGAATTTTGTTGTTGTTAGAAAGTGTAATTAATACATTTTTATTATGGTTTGTATGAATTCTTAGTGTGATTTTAATGATTTTTTTTAAAAAATTCTCTAAATATGTTTGCATGACAATGTAAAACCAATTTTTTTCTTCAATTTTCATGAAACTGAAAATGGTCAATGTTTATTCAAACATGAGTGGGACCCTCATCCAAACTCAGATGGTTTGTCCTTTTTTATGCCTTTTGCATGGAAACATCTAATGGACCGATCGAGATTCGTCCTCCACTCTCTCTCTCTCTCTCTAGAAAATAAAATAGAAGTTTTGTTCTTCTCTGTTTACGATTCTCGCTGAAATCCAAGTTCTTGCCGTGCACTACTGATTCACTGCACTCTAGGTACCCCAAATTTCTCAACCTGATGAAATTCTATTTACAGTCTCTCAATTTCTTTTTTGTATAATTTTTTGTTTGGGTGTTCACTGTGCTATTCGGGTTGATTTACGTTTTTTAGAATGACCCTTTTTCAGTTTTCCTATTCTGCAGGTGGGTTTTCTCTTAATCCCTGAAAGTTGTTTTCTTTGTGTTAAAGTTTTTTACTTTCTGCATCTCCAAGCACTGTAGTCTAGAATTGGATTGTGAAGTTTGCGTTTTTTTATTGCTATTTTAGTATGCTGTTTTGGGGTGTCTTCTTTGTGCTCTCGCTTTATTATTTAAACGTTTTGGTAGTTTTAGTGGGGGAAGTTGATGGCTTTTGGATTGAGGGTGTGATGTTGTTTGTGCTTAGTTCATGTGAATTGGTCTGCTAAATTGGAAAACTTTGGCTGTGGAAACATTCTTGCAGTTGTCTTGTCTCTTTGTCCCAACTATGGTTTTAATTTATTTATTTTTTGTTTTTATGATGTCAAAATGGTATCACCTGTTTTAGTGTGTATTGTGCAAGGGGGTTAGTGTTGTTTGAGGATGTAATTTGTTTTCTTTTGCTTCTTTTTCATATGCAAACAAACTTGCTCGGAAATTCGTTTATTGGGAGAGTGGTGTTGTTTTTTCTTTGATTGGTCCTGTTTTCCTTTGGTAGTTGCTGAAGCTGTTATTGGATTGGTGGTTTTGTTAACTATTTTGTTTTTATTTTTGATTTTTTGTCGCTGTGTTGGTCAGAGTTATTTCTTTTGTCGCGAAGTATGACGATGGAGAGATTTGGTATTTAGAACTTGTTACATCTTTACCACTTGTTTATACTTGAAGGCTAGTTGGTTACAATTATTACGTTTCATAATCTGGATTTGTGCTTTTGAACTGTAATTTCTTGATCTGTTTATGGCGTTTATTGTCATTTACTACTTGTATATAATAAGCTGTTGTTTCTCTAATAATATGATGCTGAATTAATGTGCAGATATAATTTATACACCAAAATTTGCAAAAAGGAAAACTAAGACTATATTTGAGATAATGGGGGCCTCGAGCTCCAAAATGGATGATGATAAGGCACTCCAGCTGTGCCGTGAAAGGAAGAAATTTGTTAGGCAAGCACTTGACGGGCGCTGCTCTTTAGCAGCAGCTCATGTTTCATATGTCCAGTCACTGAAAAGTACAGGCACAGCTTTGAGAAAATTCACAGAACCTGAAGCACCAATTACCAGTGACACACTGGAGCCACATGAGAAAACCCTGTCCCAATTCTCACTTTCTTCGCCATCTGAGTCTCTACGCATTGATACAACTGAAACCTTTTCTCCAACACCCTCTCCTCCTAGTTCTAGTAAGTTCCAAGCAAATCATATGAAATTTAGCACCAGTTCTTCTAAAAAGGTTGAAGAAAAACTACCTGTACCTGTTATTGGAATAGTAACGTCATCAGATACTCCACATGATGCTGCTTCTCAACCCCCTGAAACATTAGCATCTGCTGGAGATTCTTCTCTTCCAGTTGAAACTCCACCATGGGATTATTTTGGTTTCTTTCATCCTATTGATCATCATTTTTCTTTTCAAGAAGGGAAGGTCATGCGCCAAGATATGGTGGGGAATGCTGACGATATAACACAACTTATGGAGGAGGAAGGAATTCCTAAATTAGAAGATGATGAGAAGGTTTCTTCTCATGGAAGGGAAGACTCTATGGACTCCGAAGATGAATTTGATGATGAGCCTGCCACAAATACCCTAGTCCAAAGATTTGAAAATTTTAATAGAGTTAATGATAATGTTAGAGCCAATGACTCACCTGCCACAATTAAGCCTCCGAAAGGGGATTCTGCTTCTCAATTTCAACATGTGAATGTGGAGAAGGGGAATTCCTCTGTTGTATCACCATCAGGAACAGCTTATACAGAAGTTGCATTTCCAACCGAGTCAAATAAATCGATGGAGAATGAAAATCACAGCGAAAAAGTTGTTCCTAAGGATATCTTTTCAAGCATGAAAGATATTGAATTCCTCTTTGTTAAAGCCTCTGAATCTGGTAAAGAGGTTCCAAGAATGCTCGAGGCAAATAAGTTGCACTTTCGTCCTCTATTGCCAGCTAAAGAAAGTAATTTTTCTAGCTCTCTAGTCTCTGTGTCTTTCGTTGTTACTTTTTTTATAATATGGATAATATTAAATTTTAGAAATTTTAGAAGGATATTTGAGAAGATCATGTGGATTTAATATTGACAAAGATTCTGGGCACTGTCAAAATTGACAGGCCTTGAGTTGGGTCTCTGTATGTCACTCTTAGTCATGTCATGTGAAAATGTCATGAGAGCATTGTAATCCGTTTATAGAAGAGACAAATAAAATAAATGACGTTTTTATTGTATGCTGCATTTTTTCCTTATAGTATATGTCACGTGAGATATGGACAACAACAATGCCTTGACTAAAACAATAGAATTGTTTACCCTTTGCCTAGGCAGTTCCCGTGTAAATGTTCATAACCTAGATCATGATACTTACATTGAAGAATATATCTTGTTCTTCTTTGGGTTTAAAAAAAAATCAATTTCAAAGAGGTTTTTGAAAGTTTCTTTCCGTTATTCACTTCAAGATTAAATGCTTTGAAGCTTAAACGTGATAATTATTTATTATTATAACAGATAATTCAGCAGCACCCTCTTTTTTAAAGGCATGTTTCTTATGTGGTGAAGACCCAAGTCAGCTTCCAGAAGGTAATTTCATAGTCTTTTGCTGTTGATCTATCAGGTTACTGGGACTTTGCAGATATTGTGGTGAGCAGTAGGAAAGATAATATCTTATTAAATATTTGTATTGTTGGAATTGTGCATGAGGTTATTGGAAGTTCACTTAAATTGTTAATATATTTCATGATCCTAACCTTTTTTTTTGTGCATATGTGTCTAACTCCAATGTGCGCTGAGATTTCAAGCTTTTAGAAGTCTCTCAGTCTGTAGTGACTGACTGCTATATGTTGAAAGCTGTTTCTGGAATCCTATATCTAATTTTTTTCACTACGTCTTCTTAGAACCTGTTCAAAACTCAGTTAAGTACTTAACTTGGCAAAGGACAATGTCATCTCGATCCTCTTCATCCAGAAACCCTTTGGGACCAAACTCAAAAGATGATATAGAGGACCTCACGAATAATCTCTTTGATAGTTTGTGCATGATCTCTGGAAGTCACGCATCAACATTGGATAGATTATATGCATGGGAAAGAAAGCTCTATGATGAAGTGAAGGTACTGTACTGTATACTGTGTATTTCTCAGCACCATTTAGACTTTTCTTTATTTTGGCCATGTTATGGTTTTATACAAGGATGTTGCAGGAGTCTTGGTTTGGGTGTCAGATTAAGCTCTAAAGTTATTTTCTTAAGAAGTATTTTAAGCAATGAGGTGTATGCCATATTAGAAAGGACATCAACTGTTTCTCAGTGAAACAGTTTATTGGTTTGCTACAGACAGGTCCGTTTAATTTTACATACATGGTACAGGCATTTACTATTTTGATTGGTAGCATTTCATTCTTTATGGTCTGCCTGATACCCTTTGATAGATGCAATTGTTTGCCACACTAGAAACAATAAGCTATGCTATATTGCTTTATGTAATATCTGGTGCACACTTTATATTATAAAAGCTTATCCAAACAGTAACTTTTGATGAGCATTTTCCATATATATAATTCCCTATAAGAAAACTTGTCTTACACTATTTCCAGTTTCCTTAGAACCATATTTGCCACTAGTACCCTCACAATAGCCACCACCATCAATATGCATCCACCTATTAGCCTCATTACCTCCTGCTGGCATTGCCTTTGCTTTGAACTTTTGAAAATGGGAATTTTCTATTCAAATATTCGTTGTTGCTTTTAATTGTTTATATTGTTGTGGATTGTGGACCAATAAATAGACAGTTCAGAATTTTACCGGGCCAGCTTATATTCTCTTATATAGTGTTTAATTCTTTCCTTTTCTCACATTGTTGTCTATACTTGTTAAACATGCTTCCAATGTTAGACAAAGTGGTTATTTGACTCGCGATGTGACCCTAAAAATGAAATAAATGTGTTTTTTTTAGACTAGCGAGAATAAACTAGCTATCTCTAGTATTAGTATATTCTATGTTTTGTTTGGACATGTGACCCTAAAATAAAAAATAAAATAAACGAATGTTTTTTAGATTAGCAAGAATAAACTAGCTATCTCTAGTGTTAGTATATTCTATGTTTTGTTTGGACACAGGGTTAGGGAAGGGAAGCCCTTGTCTAATCCTTTCCCACCACACTCTCTATATAAAGAGAGCTCATGTACTCATTTTGATAACTTTGATTGAATAAAAATATTTGTGAGTTCTTATCTTGAGTGTTATATTTCAAATGGTGAGTCACTCCCTCCCTTCCTTATCTTAGAGTGTGTGACACATTGGTGATTAATCTTGTGAAAGTAGAGAATTTCCTTTAAGAATTCTTATCTTGTGAGCCAGGTAACAAGGGATGTTTCTCTATACTTGCTTATCTCATAGGATTGAGTGGTGCATGGTTCTTCCCAGTTCTTAGCACCTACTTGATTTTTCTACTTTCTTAATTGTTGGTGGATATTGTTGGAATCTAATCCTTGATTAAGCCTTCATCAACTCATAATGATATTAGTTTGTAATTTTCCAAATTCTTTAGGTCATAAATGTTTGTCCAGCGAGTCATGTAGATCTAGGATGTTTATTAGTTCAAAATTTGAAGAGGATGTTGCTATGGTCAAATTTGGGGTCATCAAACTGGCATATTAAAGTACCATTTGAAATTTGAACTTGTTAAAAGTCCTTGACTTGACTTTATGGACAGTACTAGGCAAGGCTGTACTTCTAATATTTAGGACAAGTGTGAATTGAAACTTAATGGACATGATGGATGAGTACAGTAAGGGGTCTTAGCTTGTACAAGGTAGAGATGTGATTTTTAAGGAATGATGCAGGAAAGAAGTGGAAAACAGTTTGTTGAGTATGAAGTATAAAAGGAAAAAAGTTATCTGAATGTTGTGTTAAATGTAAACCACACAATATGTATTTATACCAATTTATAAAATCAAATACAATAAATTGGTACCTAATAATTAGGAATCAATGATCCTAATTTCCTAGAATCTGTAATAACTAATGAATTACAAATTTGTAATGGCTAATGACTAATTACATTCTAACTCTCCCCTTCAAGCTGAAACCTATATATCATATGCACCAAGCTTGTTATGAATGTATTCAACTCGGGGTCTCTACGGGATTTTGTGAACATGTAAGCTAATTGACAAAATCAGTTGTGATTTCTCCAGAGAGCACTTTTTCTCTCACAAAGTGTCAATCAATCTCTATTTATTTGGTTCTTCCATGGAAGACCTGGTTTGATGCAATGCGAAGTGCAACTTGATTGTCACAAATAAGCTCCATTCCATGGGTATCCCCAATTTTAAGTTGTTGTAGTAGTTGCCTAAGCCAGGTAAGCTCACAAGTGGCTGCTGCCATAACATGATATTTTTCTTTTGCACGAGATCTAGCAACTATGTTTGATAAGAACACAATACCCAAAATTGGATCTTCTATTTTATGGTGACTCTACCCTATTTGCATCAGCTTAACAAGTGATCATAGTATCGTCTTTGTCCTTATACAATAATCCTCGTCTCGCACCATATTTTTTATATATTGAAGAATATGTGTAACGAAATCCCAATGGTTATCACAGGGGGCATTTAGAAACTAACTTACCTCACTAACCATGAAAGTGATATCAGGTTTGGTGTTGGTCAGATAATTGAGTCTCCCAACCAAGCGTCATTATCTTTCCGGGTCTTTCAATGGCTCCTCTAACCTGGAAGAAGCTTGGTATTGTGATCCATTGGAGTATCACAAGTGCGACAGTTACCGGTTTTAGTAAGAATCACTAGGGTATACTTATGTATTAATGATAGCCAAAAGAAGGTTGGGCAATTTCAATGCCTAGAAATATTCGAGAGGACCTAATCTTCAATATGAAACTATTGTGAAAGGTGCTCTTTGAGGAGCCAAATTCTAGTCTCATCATTACCAATGATGACAATGTCATCAACATAAACAACAATATAAATGCACTTGCCAAAAGAAGAGTGAAAGGAAAAGACAAAATGATTAGCCTTACAACTAGTTGTGCCAAATTGTATCAAGGTAGAACTGAAAGGACCAAACCATGCCCATGAGATTGCTTCAAACCATAAAAGGGATTGATTAAGCTTACAAATAAGACAAGAATCACCAAAAGTTGTAAAACCAAGGGGTTGATCCATATAAACTTCTTGTAATTTACCATGTAGGAAGACATTTAATATCTAGTTGATGAAGATGCCAATGATGAATAGAAACCATAGCTAGAAAGAGACAAACAAAAACCATGATCTAGACCAAAAATTTGTGTATATCCTTTGGTGATCAAGTGAGCTTTTAACCAAATGAACATGACCATTAGGTCTAATCTTCACTGTATAAACCCAGCCAACAATTTTCTTGCCAGGAGGTAAAGGAGCAAGTTCCCAAGCAACCATATCCTCTACCATTGCCTAGTGCCATCTGCAATGAGCCATCGCTTCTCTTGTAGTCTTAGAAATAAACAAAGGAGAAATAAGATGGCGACCAATGATCATAATTAATGGTAAAAGCATAGAGAGGGTCAGGATTATAAGAGGAACGAATACCTTTTCACATTGCAATAGGAAGTTCAGGTTCAATAGGAATGGGTAGAGGGGTGGTTGGAGCTGGAGATGATGCTTGAAGATCATTGGAGTGATACACAATTGAATTTTGAGACTCTTAAGAAATGACTAAGCGTAACTCAACTTTACAAAACCTGCTAATAAGGTGAGGTTGCATCCACTTATAGACTATGAAATGTCCTTATCTCTAGTCAATGTGAGATCTCCAACACATCCCCCTCATGTCAAGACCTATCAACTCGTGCGTGAGACTATATAATGGGTAGTCCGATAGTGGGTGGCTTGATATGTCCAACAAACTCTGCAAGGATAGATTCTAAATGACTCTGATACCATATTAAGAAGTGGACTTTACGCCTAACTCAACCTTACAAAACCGGCTAATAAGGTGAGGTTGCACCTATTTATATACTATGAAATGTCCTTATCTCTAGTCGATTCGAGGTCTCCAACAAAAACCATTTATGATATTGAAGCAATGGAGTGGAGGATAAGCAATTACTTGAGCTAGAACAGACGAGACTTCTAAAGGGTTTATTACAAATTGACATCCAATAAATAGAAATGGAGAAGGGAGTAGTCACGAAAAAGGTGACATCAGCAGAAGTAATATATCGAGAGATTTGGCAGAGAGTTTGTGTTTACCGAAGAGGAAAGGACTAAAGAACAAACAAAAGTGGGAATCTAAGAAATGTCATTATTAAGAACAGACAAAAGTTATCAGAATGTTGTCAGTCAAATGCAAATTACATGCGATTTATTTATACCAATATATTGAATCAAATATAATAAATTCTTACCCAATAATTAGGAATCAATGACCCTAATTTCCTAGAATCTGTAATAGCTATTGACTAACAAATCTGTAAAGCTAATGACTAATTACACTTTAACATGAAGATAAAGCAAGTTAAATTTATCACTTTTTCATCCTTCATATCATTGAACTTTCAATGATGCACAAATTTTTATCATTCCTTTTACACATCATGATATTTGTCATTTGTGCATCTGTGTACATGGTTCTCAGGTCACAGTAGCATGTGGAGCCTTACAAAAGATTTGTCTGTGCGAATATTAGTTCTGATTCCTTTGATGTTCTTAATCAGATTGAATAAATTCTCAACCTATTTCTACTAATTGCAGGCAAGTGGAATGATCAGAAGGGAATATGACATGAAGTGTAAAGTCTTACAGCATCTGGAATCAAAAGGAGAAAAAACTTATAAAATTGATAAAACACGTGCTGTAGTCAAGGATCTGCATTCAAGAATTAGAGTTGCAATTCTCAGGATAGACTCTATATCAAAGAGGATTGAGGAATTGCGGGACAAAGAGCTCCAGCCTCAACTTGAGGAGTTGATTGAAGGGTATATGATTCTATAGATTCATCTTGTTTTTACTGAGGCCCCTTTTCATGCTGTCTTGTGTAGCTTTATATTACATGATATTTCAAGGTTGGGATGAAAGGAACACCTTCTGAGAAAGCAATTCAGAGTGCCTTTAATTATCAGAAGTTTGTTTATTGTGACTGTCATTCTAGGTCTCGCTCACACAACTGAAATACGGTTACAAATTCTTATTATTTGTGAAATAAAGTTTAAATTGGTCATCTCTGTTATTGTTATCCTGGGGCAAAGGACGCAGCTTTGTACCTGCCCATGCTGGCCTCTGTCAAATGATTGTTATTATTCTATGCTCATAGGGTTGCTGACTTTGTGTTTTGTATCTTGGTAACTTAGTGATGCTGCCTAATAACCTTCTAAAATGGATCAATGTTTTTTTTCCTAGGTATGTCTATAAATATGAACTTGCTTTTTATTTTTTACGCTTCTTATGTTTGTATTTTGCTTTGGTGGCAGGTTAATTCGGATGTGGGAAGTAATGTTTGAGTGCCACAAGCTTCAGTTTCAGATAATGTCAGCAGCCTATAACAACAGCCATGCCAGAATGGTCACGCATTCTGAATTACGCAGACAAATTATTTCCTATCTTGAAGGTGAGCTTCACTATCTATCCTCAAGTTTTAGCAAGTGGATTGGAGCTCAAAAGTCCTATCTAGAGGCCATAAATGGATGGCTGTACAAATGTGTTTCCCTTAAGCAAAAAACAGGCAAGAAAAGGAGACCCCAACGACCACTCCTAAGTTACGGTCCTCCACCAATATATGTCACCTGTGAAATCTGGTTGGAAAAGCTTGGTGAATTACCCATCCAAGATGTTCTGGATTCCATGAAGAGTTTAGCCGGTGAAACTGCCCGGTTCTTGCCGCGCCAAGAGAAGAACCAGGGTAAAGGTGCAAAGAACCCCCACATAAAATCTTGGAATGCTCATATCCGCAGTGAATCATCGGATAATCTATTGAGAGATGACCCTTCAGAGGACTGGGATTCAGGTTTTGATCGATTTCGGACAAGCTTTCTTGGGTTTCTTGGTCAATTAAATAATTTTGCTGGGTCTTCTGTCAACATGTACACTGAACTTAGACAAGCCATCCAGAATGCTAAGAACTATTATTACCATAGGTCTAATTCTCAGGCTCAAGATGGTCAGTGGAATTCTCAATCTCAAGATGACAATTCCAAATCTCAATCTGAAGTTGCCAATTCTGAAAAGAAAAAGCCCTAACAATAAGCAAAGGGTTGCATAAAACATGGTGATCTAATGAATGTTGAGTTTCATACAAAGTCTATTGCATATAAATCATGGTGGAGTTGAAGCATTTTAGCTTTAATTAAACTAATAAATGTTGAGTTTCATACAAAAGTCCATTTGATGTGGCATTTGTACATGAAAGAAAGAAAAAGGAAGGAATAAAGTATTTATAGGATGACCATACTTTATATGATAGTTTCATCTTTTGAATATTACTGTACAAGGGAGTTGTTACATTACAGGCTAGGCAAAGCTGTAGTAGTTACTTGGTTCTGTTGAAGTGTTGTTTATGCAAAGAGAAGGAACTTGTCAAATGTCATTTTTGTGATCTGCATATATGAGCATTGGTTAATGTTTATTTGAATTTTTGTGATGGGGGGTATCTCTTGGATAAGTTTCTTACACTTTTTTAAGCTAAAGTTGATATATGTTAGTTATAAAAAAATTAAACAAGTTATATGAGAAAGTTTGTACAAATTATATTATATATAACGTCAAAAAATTAAATCTTAATCGTATGTTTTTCTTTATTGAAAATTCTTAATGAGAAGATTGCTCATTCCTCTTTTAAGTCATTATGAAAATGATCATAGGTTCTGGTTTTGCAACAAATAAATTGCTGTTTAAGGAAAAAGTTTTAAGAACTAGGTAATGGTCAATGTGGCAGTCACAAGGAAAATTGCGAATAACCAAATAAGTTGAATTATTTTTGGTTCAAAGCACACGTTTTAGATATTAAAAAGATCTTGGGATGAGGGATATTTAGGAAAAAAATTAAAATGATTTATAAATTTAATAATACCATGAAGACCTCAATTTCATTCACATGTTTCATACATCAATGAGTAAGTTTTACACTGTTAAATTTTAAATTATTCTAAGTATAATTTTAACAAGACTTTATTATGACACTGCATAATTAAGAATCAAAGTTTAGAAATATTATTTTCAAAAATAATTTTTTAATCAATGGAAACAGTTATACCAACAGTAACTACCACGGTCAGTCTATAATTGAATAATAATGTAAAAAAATATTTTTTAATATAATAATTTTCCAACAGAAATGTGACATCAATGTATTCTTTTGACTTTCTGGTTCTCATATTTGTTAAAACATTTTAAGCTAATTATGCATATTATTTTTAACATTACCTTTGTTTTGATTAAAATAATAAGGTATTTATTCATTGTTAGGCACCACTACTATTCTTTTGAGAAAGTAAATACGCAACAGCAGAAAGAAGACAGAATGATAAAGACAATTATTTTTGGCAATCATTTGCTGCAACTTATCACATTTGAATTTGCACTTGATTTTCATGTTAAATGCAAAAATACCCTTAAATAAAAAGGGTATATGAATAAAAGTACAAAAGTACATGGACTACTTTTTCCAGAATATATTTTGGGATTTTTTTTCAAAATTTATTTTTTTCACTTCAAAATTTCTTTTTTGAAATGGATTTTTTTTTTAAAAAATTTATTTCAAATTTTAATTTCCAGAGTATAATAATTTGTTTCAATTTCTTTCTTGAAATGTATTTTTTTTTAATTCTGAATTTTTATTTCTAAAATAAAAGACATTCTTGAAAATTTAAAAAATATATAGGGTGCAGGTTAAAAAGGTTGGATATAGAAAAATTTTGTCATTATTTTTCATTGCCGTAATTGTTTAAGGAATTCATACAAGTACATTAGGACAATATTGTAGGGAAAGGCCTCACAAGCTTGCCCAAAAAGGCTACAACTTAGAAACATTTTAATCACACTAAGAAATGTTCAAAATATTTTTCATGTAGAATTCTTGGAAAATTTATTTTTTGAATAGAGTGATTTGAAAAGAATTTAGATTATGTTCTTGCTAGTTGACTTGGTCGCCGGTAGACTCTGGGAATAGGCTGTGACTCTGTGCCTCTATTGGAATTTGCTCTTTCCTTTGAGTGTTGGAACACGGCTCCGTTGAAACAGAGGGGGCCCTACCTGTTGATTGCACTTCAACAATCAAGTCAGTACAAGGCTTATAGAAACAATGAGTAAGTAAGCAAATAGTTTTAGTCTTAGAAACAGTGTACCTTTACCAGGGATCTCAAGTCCCTTTTATAGACTACTTTTAGGTTACTTCTTGTAACAACCCTTCTCTCACGAGAACCTTATCTCGAGTGAAAGTAGGTTTGTTGGGAGGAAAGTCTATTATAATGCGCACAATCTTAGTACAACAACCGCTAGAATCTTTCCTCCTTGGAGTGCATAATCTTAGCAGCATGGCCGCCAGGGTACCAACTCATGTACCAGCATTAGGGGGCCATATGTCCACTATAGGCGCACAAGCCTTTACGTATCATGCATGCAGCTTATCTCCAAACCCTCACGCTCTTGGGCTTAGGCGTTTTAGAGAATATTTTACTTGTGCTAGACTCGAATGTACTAAACAGACCACTCGTTCTTTTCGCTGACCAGGCCTTATGCACGTTGAGTATATGAATGAACCTCAACGCACACATACCTGAGGCCCACTTACGTGGCCCATTATCACGATCAGACCACCGAGCTTACCTGCTCGACATAGGTGCCGATGTCCGATCACTAAGCGCTGAGCCCAACGCTCCGGTCCAGTACACAAGCTCGAACTGGAACTTGTTCCAGTGAAGAGGCTAACTGTTCGTCCATGGCGACCTACATGTCTTGTTAGTGACACATACAATGTTTTGAGGTGACGTCTCACCATACTCCATCACAAGCATACAAGTGGCCATCATCAACGGTTGGAAAATGTTGTCGCTTGCGCTTCACTTATACGTTAACCCTTTGAAATTTCACGCTCTCTCCACTATTTCATTCTCCTTTGCGCTTCTCTTTGAACACCTTGCTATCTCTCTTCTTCAAACAAACCTCCTCGCCTCCTTTTATCGATCGCCTCACGGTGCATTTTTTTTCCATTGTGACTACTTTTAATCTGCCATTATTCCAATGCCTTTAATCTTCTCATAACTGCGTTGGGACTGTTTACATTTCTTGCGATTATGATTGTAAATGCCTCTGTTTTCTACTTCATTGTTCCCTTATTCAAAACGCATGTGCTTCTTCATCTGAGTATTGTATTCGTTTGTTTGCTTTATTTTTTAATTCCTTGTGTGATGGATTACAAAACCATGTATCCCTAGAGGAAACCTCTGAGTTCACAACCTGTGAGAAAATAGTGTTGTATAGGAAGAGGGAACACCCTAAAGAGAAATGTCTTTTTGGTAGAGAAGACGATAGGTTCGTTAGGGTTGTGCCTTGTATGCCCTTTTTGTTTCTTCTATTCCACCGTGTTAAAAAAACTTCTTCTTCACCTACCCTTATATAGTTTCGAAAGAGCCCTCCTCACCGAAATCAATAGCTGGGCATTTGTTCAGGGATTTTCCATTTTGTGCCACCACTTTGGCCATCTGCCGTCAGTGGAAGTGTTCTTATATTTCTTTGAAGCCAAACGACCAGGTCGCCAACTTTGGGTGAGCTTCAACGGGGTTGCTGGGAGAGTTTTGTTGACCCTCTTCTAGCAATCTTACAAAGGATTCAAGGGCAAGTTCTTCAAAATTCGCTCCAATGCCAATGATCCAACCCTCCTGGATGAGTTCCCTCTATATTGGACTGAGGAACCCGAATTCCAAAAAACCCAGGCGCCTTGAAGACCTACCCTAGTGAGAATAAGAGGCGTGCCTCTTCCTTTCCAACCTCAAGGTGGTGTTTGACATTGCCACCTTGATAAAGCATGAGTACTGCCCTACAAGTCTTAAGGCATACATTGGTATCCCCCTTCCTGATTTCTTGTATGTGTGTGTGTTTGCTGAATTCTTCTTTGTTTTTAATGCATAAAGCATTCTTAGGCTTAACAAGAAGGACTTGGCCGTCATGGCCAAGAAGATGAAAGCCACCTCCCACTCCTCCCCTGCTAAGGAGCTGAAAATGAAAGCGGTAGTTGAGGTGGCCGTTTCGGATGACGAAGACATGTGCTCTGGGTCTGTCTTTAAAAGAAGAAGGTAAACTGCCCCTTAGCCCATCGAGCACTCAGCCTCTGACGATCGAGCTCCTTCGCAACGCCTTCCTCTACCCAGTCCCTTCTTGCCCGAGACATCAGGGTGCAAGAGAGTGGGGTAGAAAACCTTCGAAAGGGGGGACTGTGGGATCCATCCTTGGATGCCACTTCTTTCCTTGAGAAGGACCTACTCCCTACCGAGGCCAGAGTAGAGCTGGACAGCTTGAGAGGAGACCAGCTGGTTAGTCAATCTATGAGGCAACTGGGGCAGGCCCTCGTCGCAAACTGCCTTGCCTTCTCCAAGCTTATGAGAGGGAAATCTTCAGCTGAGGAGAAGGTTCTCAGGGTTGCTAAGCAAGTTGGGGAGCTCCAGGTAACATGCCAAGAGACCAAGGTCCTCTTGGCTGAAAAGTCTAAGGAGGCCTTGGGACTGTCTACAAGGAATGCTGAGCTCATTGCTGAAGTGGAGAGGTTAAGAGGAGAGCTGGCCCAAGTCACCTGCGTCTACCCTGTGTCGAACCTCTCCAAAATAGGTTTAGGAAAAGTTGTCGTAGATGGGCAACTAGTAGATGAGGAATAGTAGAGTGGGATCCCTTCCTATTACCTTTCTTTTGTAATTTTATGAACAATTCACGATTTTTTGCACATATATGAATGTCTCTTTGCTTTACTTCGATTAGTATAGTAACAATGCATGTCTCGAATAAACACAACTTTCGTAATTTAATAATTAATTGCCAAACGCCGATGATTGTCTCACGCTTAAGTAACGTGGTCCTCACGATAACTCCACCAATGGTAAACTGTGATTCAAGGTACCTGAGCTCAGACCCTTTCTGGGCAATAGGTCCTCTTACATGAATCGCTATAACTGTTTATACCCCCTAAAGGGACGTTCCACTGTGGTTCGTGCCAATACAATGGCGAGCGACGATCAGGGGTACCTAAGCTCAAAGCCTCTCTGGGCAACAAGTCCTCTTACATGAATCGCTATAACTGTTTATACTCCCTAAAGGGAAGTTCCACTGTGGTTCGTGCCAATACAATGGCGAGCGGCGATCAGGGGTACCTAAGCTCTCTGAGCAAGAGGTATTCACGCCTGAATCGCTATGAACCTTCATACTCCCTAAAGGGAGGTTCCACTGTGATTCGTGCCAATACAATGGCGAGCGGCGATTAAGGGTACCTAAGCTCTCTGAGCAAGAGGTATTCACGCCTGAATCGCTATGAACCTTCATACTCCCTAAAGGGAGGTTCTATTGTGGTTCATGCCAATACAATGGCGAGCGACGATCAGGGGTACCTAAGCTCTCTGAGCAAGAGGTATTCACACCTGAATCGTTATGAACCTTCATACTCCCTAAAGGGAGGTGAGCCATTACAATGGCAAACAGAGGGATAGGTGCCCTCGTATAACCAATTACTTGTCCACGCAATGCGCTTGTTCAAGCAACATGTTGGTCAAGTCATCCTCTTGGTGTTATCAAAGTATATTGCAAGCGTGTTTCACAAATAACTTTTTATTGGGCAACCTCATTAAAACTCTGATAAGGGAAAAAAGGTGTCCCCTTAAACGTTCACACTGTACATAGATAGCATGATGTATTAACTGAAATAAAACTTAAGATTGACTCCATTCCATGTTCGGGGAAAGCCTCGCCCTCCAAGGTCTTAAGCCTATAAGCTCCGTTCCCGAGCACCTCTACCACGCGGAATGGGCCAGTCCATTTAGGAGACAACTTGTTTTCTATCTAATAGGGGTGAGCTTTTCGCATTACTAGGTCGGCGACCTGGAACTGTCGAGGTCTCAACTTGGACCTCTACTTATATTCCACCCTTCTCTTCAAGGATTCGACCTTAATGCACGCCTCCTCTCTCACCTCGTCGAGCAGGTCTAAATTCACCCTCTTTTCCTTGTTAGACTCCTCCGTCACGAAGTTCTGGAACCGTGGTGAACTTTCCTGGATCTCGACGGGGATCATAGCGTCTGACCCATACACCAGGCTAAAAGGTGTCTCCTTGGTGGTGGATTGGGGAGTGGTGTGGTAAGCCCACACAATTTGAGGAACCTCGTCTGCCCAAGTCCCCTTTGCTTTTTCCAAACTCCTCTTTAGGCCTTTGAGCAGGACTCGGTTAGTAGACTCGACCTGCCCATTAGTCTAGGGGTGTTCTACCGAGGCGAACACCTGCTTGATGCCGAGCTCTGTGCACAACTTGCCTAGCTGTTGACTTGCAAACTGGGTGTCGTTGTCAGACACTAAGCGCTTTGGGATTCCAAAACGGCAGACGATGTTCTTCCACACAAAATGTTGAACTTTGTGGGTTGTTATCTGTGCAACAGGTTCGACCTTTATCTACTTGGTGAAGTACTCATTGGCCACCACCAGGTACTTCATTTGCCGAACTGCTAGGGGAAACGGGCCCAAGATGTCCATCCCCCATGTGTGGAAAGCCCATGGGCTGTGGATCGAACGCAATTCCTCCGACGGTGCATGATGCCAATCGGCGTGCTGTTGGCATTGTTTGCACCGCTGCGCATACCTCGTGCAATCCTCCCTCATGGTCGGTCAGTAATACCCTGCTCGAACAGCCTTCGACGAGAGAGCTCGTCCCCCGATATGACTTCCACAGATACCTTCGTGGAGCTCAGCCATGATATGTGTGCACTGCTCACTGCTTACGCAGGACAAGATAAGGTGAGTGTAGCCATGCCTGAACAATTTACCATCCACCAAGGTGTATTTGCATGCATTGTTCTTGACGATTTTGGCTTATGTCGGCTCCTACGGGAGTAGGCCGTCAGCCAGGTAACGCCTATAAGGTGTCATCCAGGTTTCTCCCACGTTGACTAAGCAAACGTCTGACGATTCTCTCACTGACAAGTCATAAACACTTACCTTGGGCACCCTCAACGTTTCTTGTGTCAACGATCGGTGCCCTCTTCTTCTGCCCTCTAACGTCTAAGACGATGGACCTCATCCGCACAACCTGTGGTGGTCTTGGGTGCTTTTAGGGTTTCTTGGATAACTGATCTCTATCAGCCCCCTTGCCCGAGCAGGCGAGCTTGGCCTGTAAGTCGGCTCAAGCATTGTGCTCATTAGGAACATGCGCTAGTTCAAACATAGCGAAGGTCTCCTTTAAGAGCATCACATACTTCAAATATAAGGCTATTTGGGGATCCTTGGCCTGATACTCGTCCGTGACTTGTCTAGTTACTAGCAGCGAGTCACATTTTACCAACAAACTGTGAGCGCCCATCTCTTTGGCTAGCAACATTCCTGCCACCAAGGCTTCATACTCAGCTTGGTTGTTGCAGGCTTTGAAAGCGAATCTTACGACCTCTTCAATTAGTAAGTCGTTTGGTCCTCCTAGGATGATACCAGCTCGGCTTGATCTCCATCAAGCTCCATTGCCTTGCTGGTTAGAGAACCCCTCCACGGAGAGGACCCACTAGAAATCTCCACTGTCTAACTAGGTGGCTGCCGAGGAGAGCTCTACTACAAAGTCAGCATAAACTTGCCCCTTGATGGGTCCTTTGGGCTCATATTGCACATCAAACTCGGACAGCTCGACTGCCCAGCGCACCATCCATCCTGCCACGTCAGGTTTATGCAAGACCTTACGGATGGGAAGGTCGGTTATCATGATCATTGTGAAGCTCTAAAAATAGTAGCGAAGCCTCCGAGCTGCGAATACTATTGCTAAGACTGCCTTCAAGATGGCCTGATAGCGCACCTTGGGCCCCTGCAACACTTTGCTAACAAAATACACCAGCCTTTGGACGTGATCCTGCTCCTGCACTATGACCGAGCTGATCGCTCGATCCGTGATAACGAAGTAAAGACAGAGGGGAGTACCTTGCAACAGTTTGCACAAAACCGGCTGGCTGGCCAAGTAATCCTTCAGCTTGAGGAACGCTTCTTCGTACTCGCTTGTCCACACAAATCGGTTGTTCCTTTTCAAACACTTGAAGTAGGGATGTCCCCTGTCTCCTCCCATTGATAAAAACCGAGATAGTGCGGCCATTCGTCTTATCAGCTGTTGCACCTCCTTCACCGAGGTAGGGCTCCTCTTTGCGATAATCGCCACACACTTCTCGGGGTTCGCATCTATTCCCTGCTCAGTGAGGAGAAACCCCAAGAATTTCCTTGCTTCAACCCCGAATACACACTTTTCGGGATTCAACTTCAAATTGTACTTGGCTATTGTGGTGAATAGCTCCTCTAAATCAGCAATGTGCTGGTCCTTCTCCTTGGAGGTGACGACCATGTCATCCACATATGCCTGCACGTTTCGCCCAATCATGGGGGCGAGGACCCTACCCATCAGTCTCTGGTAGGTTTCACCAACATTCTTAAGCCTGAAGGGCATCACCTTATAATAGTAGCTAGAGAGCTTTGTTATGAACACTGTCTTGCTTTCGTCTCGGGGATGCATCCAAATTTGGTTATACCCCGAGAAAACATCCAGAAAGCGTAGAAGTCGGTAACCTGACGCGCTATCCACCAAAGTGTCGATGCTGGGCAACAGATATGAATCCTTTGGACAGGCCTTATTCAAATCCGTAAAATCGACGCACATTCTCCACTTCTCGTTGGCCTTTTTGACTAACACCACATTTGCCAACCACTTAGGGTATTGGATTTCCCTTATGTGGCCAACACTTAATAGCTTTTGAGTCTTTTGCCTGATGACCAGGCGTCCCTCTTTGTTGAACTTCCTACGCCTTTGTAGGACATGTTGATCAAGAGTGATCATGTGCTTTGAAGAATCCAAATCCAAGGTGATTGACGAAAGGCAGGTGTTGTTGCTGTGTTTGGGTGGGATCTGGGTAGAATAAAGTGTGATGCACTCCTTTGTTGAATCTAAAATTGATGTGATTAAAAACCTTTTTGAAATCAAGTGTTTTTCCAACTAAGTGAAAAACAACCTGTTGTTTTGTCGAATCAACCGGTTGTTTTACTCTTAGGAGTTTTGAAAAAGGTTGGAAATTATTTTGGTTTGGTTGACTTAACTGTCAAGCCAAACAATCGGTTATTTCGTGGTTTCAACCGATTGTTTTTTTGAAAATCCTAACAAAATTCTATTTTGAATGGTGAATCTGCTTTAAATATTTTCTAACTGAATACGCTCCTTCATTGATTGTTTTGACCAATCTTTGGAAAATATAAATGGTTTGTTTATGTTTTCAAATATGTAAGAAACAGTTTTGAGAAATTCAGTTTGACAGATTTGATTCTAAGATTTCAAGATTCACATCAAGCTTTGGATTTTCAAGAGAGAGTAGAATAAGATTGCCATTATATTCAATTCAGATTGTATTGTGATAAGGTGTAATCCTTTCTAAAACTACTGTATTTCTGGTGTTGTGTTGCCAAGGAGTGTTGTGCGTTATTGAGGTGTTCAAGATCAATACTCTTGGTGTGGTTTGCCAAAGGTAGTGTGTTTCTTGAAGGGTTCAAGGTCACTACTTTGGTGGTTTGTGTTTTGTAATCTGGTTTGATTGCTTAGTGGATT
>Ga0123342_1002219_pt1 | contig 32433 bp, 19 predicted proteins | sample Turbeawhitnodule_FD_89960 | JGI IMG/M metagenome (GOLD analysis project Ga0123342, IMG submission 89960) | Root nodule microbial communities of legume samples collected from Mexico - Turtle bean Mexico white nodule | ecosystem: Host-associated > Plants > Roots > Nodule | place: Mexico: Nepantla... | reverse complement strand
GATAAGCACATGCAGAAAGAAATTGTAGCCTACCAAATTTACCAGATTAAGCATTGACAAGTTGTTCTAGAATACCTTCACAGCACCTTCTTCAACAATTGACATCCGGGACAGACGGTTGTAGTCTAAACCAATCTTTTTCTTCAACTCCTCCATAAAATTAAAATTTATTTCATATAAAATCTGAAAAGAGCATTTAAAATATTTGTAAATATAATCATACTACAATAAAAGATTAAGAATAAAAAAAGTATTTTTTGAGACAATAACAAAACAAAATTTAGATTCATCAACATTTCCATTCCGAATTACTGAAATTTATGGTTTAACAAGGAAAACTCCCTAGAAAAAAAAAAAGTGGACCATGCAGTCAAATGTTCCCATCCTTTAGCCAAACATAAAAGGTGAAAAAAGAATCAAACGTACCTGTTTGCTGTCATTTAATTTGCTGGTGAAATATATATCTAAGGTAAAATACTGCATAAAATACAGAAACTCAAGACATATTTTGATGAACATACTTGTAAATGACGAGGGAGAAGGCTGCCGAGCAGATCAACAGGGATTTTCTCTAGTCCTTCAGCTACGACTGTGTGAGTTGTAAAAGAGAAAACTTTGCATGCAATGTCCCATGCTTTATTCCAGCCCAGGTGTTCTTCATCTACTAATATTCGCATAATTTCAGCAATTGAAAGGGATGGATGGGTGTCATTTAGATGGAGGGCAACCTAATACAGGAAGGGAAGAACATAAGTTGCAAGACAGTAGTGAGAACATAATTATGTCACTAGTGATAATCTAATGCATAAAACAAGTTTAACTCATGTCCGCTTTCACATATACTGAAGCAATAGATGGAAATCTGGCATGGTGAGTAATTTAGGATAGTCACAGAATAGTTAGCAGATAAAGTTGTAGAGATAGGAGCTTTGAATAGGATGAGGGGAGAAGAGTGGGAATTCTGTTTGTTATCATGTGGGAACTGAGCATTAGCTTGGTTTTAGCAAGGAGAGAAACCATTTATGAAAGGGAAATCCTTGGAAGGAAAACCCTCTCCTTAGATCTCCGATTTTCATGTCTCCCTCTCTAAAAACTATAAAGAACCCATTTCTAACCTGGAATAACCTGAAAACTCCCTCAATCCTAATGGAATAAAATCACTACAACAACAAAAAAATATTTAATTACTCATTTGTTGCTATAGTTACAAAAAAACATCCTTCAAGTACTTGTACTTATTACTTAAAACATTCTTTTAGTCCCTACACTTACCATTTTTAATCTCTTTTAGTTCCCACAGCAAGGACAAAAAGAGATTAAAAATTGTGTGGAAACTAAAGGGATTTTTTTTAAGTGTAGGGACCAAGAAAAAAAATTTAAAACTGCAGGGACCAAATGAATAATTATACAAAAAAAAGGAAGTGGTGTCAATAAATGACCACGGGATAACCTGGAACTTTGAATGATCAGTTGATTTTGAGAACCTTCTCACCATATGAAAGAGGAACATTTAAAAAATATGTAAACTAAGTATTATTGATAGTATTGCAATAATGATTAGTAATCACCATACAATTAACAACCAAATGTGGAAGTACGAAATATTTGACAATGAACCTTATCTGGCAACTCATCAAAGTTATTATGTGCTTCTTTGAACCTTCGGATGATATCTTGCAAAGATGCCGAGACAAAGAAATATTGTTGCTTCAATCTCAGCTCCTTCCCCTGAAAAATATACTAAAAAGTCAGTGGTGACCCAACAGACATTCCAGGGTGGGCAGTTGCACCCCCTCAATTTTGTAAAATTACAATTAAATATATTAAATTTGTATGTTTTATCATCCCATATTTGTAATATTGACCCTACAACCAAGCGAGAGACCCATATGTTAATGTATGAATGTGTAATTATACTATTTGTCATCACTAGTCTGGGATCTTGGATCCGCCACTAGTCGGTCAGTGGTAATATGATAAGAGGGATTGAATACTCCTCATCTTTTAGAATGGGGAAAAATGATTACGAAGCCATAATTTATCACATTCATGAAAAATTTAAGTGACTTAATAAACTTCCCAAGTAATGTTTCTACACCAGCTGGTATGCCAAACAAGACAGTCAATATTGTGTGGGAGACTACTAAAACAAGCTAAAATAGAATGTGTGGAATCTTGCACTGAAAGCTTGAGAAACATAAGTAATGCACAACACTACACATTGACGAATGAAAACTGAGAACAAAAGCAGAAGATGAAAAAGAAAAACTGTTTGTTTGTTCAACAATTGGCACCAAATTCCTTCAGTGAGCTTTCACCATAAACTTTTGCAGATAATAAATTCTATAAACAAATACGTTAAGTCAATAAAAAAGAGATAATTTTCAATATAAAAGATTTTAAAACAACTACACAAGCCACAGAAAGATCAGTGCAAGAATCTGCTAACAAAGTAAAGCCTTATACGTAAACTATCTAATACAATGAGGAAACAATGAAACTATAGTAATTAATCTTGAATGAAATCAATATTGGTGTCTCTGTTTCTTACAATCATAAACCAACAACCAAACATATGGCACTGCTAGCTTTTTATTATCAATAACAGAGACAGTGTACAAATTCTGAACAGTTAAAGGCAACAACTGCATCAGAACATAAAAATAATAATAAAGGCATACCTGATGATTACGGTCATCAGGGTACAAAACATTACTTATAGTTTCTGCCCTTTGTCTGTTAACAACAGAATTAATGTAGTCTCCAGTGTTATAAGCTTCCTACAAAAACAATAGGAGAAAAGGGTTCAATAGTCTAAGCCCAAACAAAGAAAAATATATGCCAAACTAAACAGAGAATAATGAACTGCAGCAGACCACTTTTCATCTTATTCTATGCTTAGTCAGTCTCAGTAAAGGTATGACCATATTTAATTAATGCTTAAAATTGAATAATTTATTGAAAAAGCCGCATGACCATACTTAGTTTTTCTTTATTTGCTTAAAACCTATATTATGATACAATCATGCCTATATTTCATACTCGAATTTGGAGCAGATGCTTATTCATAAGAGAATAATTACCAAATCAAATCGATTACTAGGTTTAGCAGCCCATAGTCGAAGGTTGAGGGTATTTCTTGTCCCGTAACCAGGTATTGGGTTGTCATAAGCCACAGCTTCAACCTGTAGTTCAGAAAGAACAACTTTGTCATCAACATTATGCACATTCTAAGAGTCGAAATGAAATGTAACACAGGTAGCAGTAGGCAAAAATCTAAAATATTAAAAAGAAATGTAATTACAAACCAAATTAAAAATATTATTCTTACCGTCTCTCCAGGGACCCAAACTTGATGTTTTTCTCCATTCAGATCAGCCTCTTCAACAGTCCCATAGAACTAATCCATCCAGTATAACAAAGTTGCAGTCAGTTTGTAATTTTGAGGTGATAAAGTGAAAGAAAGGCAATAATATGAACAGAAACCATAAAATAATTCAAAAAGGCATAAAAGATGGAAGCTGGGCAAACCTTCACTTCATATGTTACATGAATCCGCTCTATCTCCCAAGGATTTCCAAAGTTCAACCAATAATCAGGTTGTTCATGTTGAAAGCCATCCACTATGACCTGACGAAACAACCCATATTCGTATCGCAGCCCATATCTGCATAGTGAAGATCAATCCCACAAACTCAGCGGACAGCAGCCTGTCTTTATATAATAGCCATATTTGTTTTCCATACAACAAAGAGCAAAATATGTATACTTCTCTTTTCTGCACAGTTCCTGAATCATCAAGTAGGTTGGAACTTGAAACAAGTATAAGAATAACACTCCAAAATTAACTGATCAATAGGATGTAAACTTTTATAGTACTCAAGGTTTCATAGGCACAATTAGTACAGAAACTGGTAAAAAGTATTACTGACGATAAATACAATTCCAAATTCATAGTTTTAGGACAAGACACTCAGAATGTGAACTACAATTTAGGCACTAAGCAATTGAGACACAAATTCATTCTTATTTGGCAATAGCTACACACGATGAACAAACTGTCGAGACTTGGAAAACCTTTGTCTTGTGTTGGATACGAAATTTTTACAATTTTTAAAACATTTAAATACATTGAATTTAAATTAATCATTTTAAATTATTTCATTTTCCAAATGTTCTTTTGAATAAGGCAATTCAAATTATTGAGTTTTAATTTTCTTGTTTGGATAAAGTAATTCAATTACCACCAAATGCCAATGTCAAATAATTGCTAATAATTAAAAATATCAATATTGATGATATTTATTACTCCATCTTGGTTGATATAATTTTTTGGTCCAACTTCGTCAAGATTTTTTCAACTGATATTGATAAACTTTGTTCTCCATTGACGTAGATCAAGATGTTTTAGTTTATGTCAACCACAATTATTTAGACTAACGCCAAGTGAGGTTATTTTTACAACACTATTGGTTGCAGCCATCATTGACAAAAGAAATCCTAGTTAATGTTGGCCGAAAACTATTGACAAAGAATAATATTAGCGTGAATGTAGAAACTAATTAATGCAAACATTGACAACAAAAAATAAGCATGATAGACGTCAATCATAAAAATATAGTTGCATCCGCAGAGAAATAACCTCTCCAACATTTGTGGAGAAAACATTGCCTCAAGTGAGAAATAAAAGTGGTTCACAACAACAACAAAGTAATCCTAATAATACAAATAAAAAAAATAACTCAACCACACCAATAAAAAAACTAGTCGACATCAACTGAAAAATACCGCTCCCAACAATGTCTCGGTCTTAGTGAAGTTGATGATGCCCCAACCAAAATCAAGTTAAAGAGAAATTACAAAGAGAAGCATTTTAAAAATCTTACTTTTTAGGTGCAATTTGAAATTTTATAGTTTTAAGTAATCCAATTACTCTCTTAGAATTCTAGAATTTCAATTTATTTTGAAATTCCTTACCCAAAATACATATTTTGTCATAAAGCATTTCAAGTTTTCTATAAAAAAAAATTAACCTCTTAAAAATCCCTATCCAAACACACTATTGGGGCATCATCACAACTAAATATGGCCAAAAAAAACTAAGTATTAGATTCCAAGCTTATAAGGCCAATTTCACAGCTGACAGACTATATCTACATTTAGAATATCCATTAAAAAGTTAAAACAGTAAGGTGAAAACATTACTGATTCAAACCTGCTAGAAATTTTTTACAACAAATATGAAGGTCACACCATACCCCCATGCAGGATAATCCAAAGTTGCCAAAGAATCCATTTGGCATGCTGAAAGACGAGCAAGGCCACCATTCCCTAAGGCTGCATCTCCTTCCTGGTCAGGGAAGTCACATAAGTATATATTAAGGGATAACAATAACCACATGGAATTCTCACTGAGATAACATATCTATAACAGTAGACTGGGAAATACAAAATGATTAAATTAAAAACATTAATAACACCTGCTCGGCCAAAACTTCAAACTCAAATCCAAGTTGGCTTAGGGCCTCTGCATATTGATCCTGGATGCCGAGATTGATTACACTATTTGACAAAGAACGACCTGATATCCAAAAAAAACATGTGTTCTCAAGAATTGGATACAAGAACAGCAGCAATTGTACACTTTCATAAGCACCACCATTCATCAAATGAATGAAAAGAATGTGCTATCAGTTTATTTATTTGTTTGACTTAGCTATAACAAATCTAAGAAGAATTTTTGGACTACTATAGTTTCCTTCGTATTTAAACCACCAGAATACTAAATCGTATAGATACTTATACCAGAACACAAAATATATAATAAAAAAATGTTATTCACATTGGTCATACATAATAAGCTTTGACAGGAATTAGTTTGTGCATTTGCTTTTCTTTCAAAATAATAAATATTTCTTATATTGTTGTTTTTTTGGTTATTGACTAGGGTATCTCCGATGGAATTACTATCAGACTAACCCCTTGGACAATGTAGCAACTAGGAGCCCCTTTCAGATCTGAAATTTGGTCCACCCACTCAAGTGTCTTGCTCATTGCAGCTCAAACCATTACAGGTAAATATATATTCTATTATGAGTTCACTTGATTACATAGAATCTCGTAATTAATTAATAACTAAAAAGTAAGGAAAGACTTAAAAATGAAGAAAGATTTCTGAATCACTTGAGGTAAACCTCGGTGTAATTGCTTAAAAAATCATGATTAAGGAAAGGAAAATAAGTCAGAAAATACACAGCGCCTAAACAGGAGATACTGTCCAAGAGAAAGTTTAATATACTTTTTTTATCATTCATAGCTGATTAAACTTATACATGGAACTTGCACATGCTTATAATAAATATAAACTAATTTGGTTCAACAAATAAATACTAAATAAAGGCTAATGTGCCAAACAAAATTTAGGGCATCACTTTAACTACCCATAAGAAACTCAAGAGAAAGGAAGTAGAGGCGTTTAGGTTTTGTTCTCTTGAAGTAACTGTGAGTATCATGCCAGCGTTCAATCAACCGATCTCTGACACTGTGTGACAAAGCCTACAAATATCATCACACAAAATCAATTTTTTTATGATATCCATTAAGAATAGGCAATCAGTAGGTCAAAACACTTGTATTATTTTATGCCCTTTATAACCTACAGAATTAGATCTCAAGATGTCAAACAGATAATAGTGGAATAAGCTTTAATGTTATATATCTGAAGACTGAGTTCCTTCAACATCAAAGTTTGCTGGATAAAATGAAAACATGAATAACAATATGCCATGTATTCCTTCAAGGTCAATACAAAAAACTTCTATAAACATATCATAATGACACTTCTATCATCAAAATTGCTTAGTCACCCACTCATTCTACCAACATCCTTCAGTAAAAGAAAGGGTCCAACGAACACTCTAAAGAGTGTTGGTTCAGGCGTACTAAATATATCATATTAAATACTCATTTACATAAAAAGGCATGTGCAAACTAATCTTCGTGTTTTTTTATATAATAAATGTTTTCTTTCCAAATAAATACTCAGTTTTTTTCCATAAAAAAAGAAAAACCGCAGTAAACTTCTTGTTTTTCAATAGGATTCCTAGAGATGATTTTTAAGGGTGTTCAATTCCGAACCGATTAAAATAAAAAATTAAAAAAAAATTGGATATTTTTCTCAAAAAACGAGCTATTCGAATCAATTTGTGGTTTGAAATTTCGAAACTAATTCAAATCAAACCAAAATAAATTATTTAAAATATTATTATCTCATCTATTATTTCACTTATATACGATAGATGTCTATGCGAGAGAACAATTTAGCATATTTGATAAAATAAAATAGTCTAAAGCACATATAATATAACAGATAGTTACAGTGGGCTTAGGGCTTACAAGGTTTATTCAAAAACTTTTCCTAAACATATGTTTCTAAACTTGAGAAATAACTTAAATCTTTCTGACATATAACCTTCATTAACAATGAAATACCTTTTTACTCTCAAATTATATTTACCAATTCTACACTTTTGTTTAATTTTCTTTTTCTCTAGCTCTCACTATCATCACTTTGTAGATCTTATCATTGATCCTGCACAACTGCTTTAGATACTTAGAAAAAAAGCCACTGTAGTCTACCTAATTCGTCAAGAATTACTTGGCGTGGAGTGTGCCTGGTACCAAAAATCTTTTTTTATCTCGTACTCTTTCAAATAAATTGCACAAATACAATTCACTTTTTCCCTCTTGCAAATCATAGAGAAGGACATACATAAATCAAAAGCAATGTAGTTGAAAGGCAGAACCTGATAGGCTTCGAAATCGTCAAAATTAAACCGTGATCTGGCCACAGTGTACTCAACATGATTCAGAATATCCTTTTGAAGACTGAAAGGGTCGTTCTTGAGAAACCCATCCATTAAGCTAAACATTCTCTCTGCTTTCGCGCGACGCTCGCCGTCGCCTTCCACCAGGCCAGGTCTCCTCACCACAACCCCTGGATTCCCCGCTGCCGGTCTCGCCACCAAGACCGTGCCGTCGCCGTCCCCACCGACTGCTTCGGCCAACGCTCGCTTAATCCTCTCCAGGCTGTCGGAGTCCTCGATTTTGTTGCCATGCGAATCGGTGACGAAGAACTTCTTCACGAAGAAGTCGCCCTCGAATTCTACTGTAGCACGGTCGACGGTGAGGCCCAGGACCTTGAAAACCCTGGTGATGACCTGGAGAAGGCCGATTCGGTTACGGGCGCGGATGACAAAGGCGGTGGAGTCACCGGCGTCGGAGTTGTCGACGGCGACGGGTGAGGAGGAGAAAGCGGAGTCTCTGGTGGAAGCTTGCAACGGGATGCTCCGGCGAGCAGTGACGTGGGAGACGGAAAGCGAGGAGAAATGTGAGAGAGAAGGGAATGGAGAGAGCGGATTGATGAGAGATGAGAGTGAGTGAGTGAAGAGAGGGAAAGAAAGTGTTTGCATTTTGGGGAAGAGTTCAGAATGAGTGAAGTGGTGACATGAGAGTGCGAAGAAGAAAGAAGAAAGAAGAAAGAAGAAAGAATAGCGGGAATCGTGATCTGTTGCAACTTTCAACTAACTACTTTTAAAAGGAGTTTGTCTTTCCGATAAGAGGAGGCAAGAATCCTGTGATATCATATGCTTGCTACTCATGCCCGTGTCTGTTCACAAGTCAAACCCAAAGCTTATTTTTTGGAATATGCAATACAAATAAACAAAAAAATAAATAAATATTAGGACCACATGCTTACACCTTCTAAATATATTTTCTATTGGTTAAAATTTGTATTTATTTTTTAAAATAAATTTCTATTTATAATTAAAATATTATTGTATGTGTTCTCACCTCGTAGACAAAGGGTATTCAAAGTGTTTATGCAATTTTCACATTACATATAATAATAAATTCATAAAAAGTTCATTTAACGAAAAAATAGAGAATTCTTTAGTTTTAATAAAGTGCATAAATGATAAGAAACAAATGATTATATATAATTGATAGTGACATGAAACTATTAGAACAAAATAGTATTTATTAAATTTTGTTTTTGAAAGATGTTGGAGAAGGTTATGATTGAAATTAGTAAATAAAATTTAATAAAATTTGTTTTTGTTTTATCTTAGCATCGATTCATACATTCAATGTCCATACAGAACTAAGATTCATCAAATTTTATCAATAGATAACTGACATGGTTAATGGAAAAATGTATATATAATTTATTTTTAATTTATTCTTGACCTCGACTCCTAATGCATATGAAATTATTATGTATACCAAAATAAATCATTCAATTGTAGTTTAAGGACGATAATTTGTTTAACCTTTCAAGTACATTTTAAGAACAAAAATATGACGAAATTTCAAGCTCTGAACTGATAATATCATGAATGTTGTGATTAACTCTAACCATGTTATCTCAATCGACTTAAAGATTAAAATATTAACATTTTACATGGATATAGAAGAGTGATTTCAAACCAATCTGACTCTCCTTATAACTTTATTAGAGGGCTTGTTTGAGTATGTTTAATAGTTTCAAATCATTTAAGAGTTGAAGTTAAACACAATTTAAATATGTATTCCTCCTTTAATTATTTTTAAAAAAAAACTGTGATGGAACTCCAAAGTAAATTCAAATTCAATTATTAACCCTAATAATATTTACTTCAACTGACTTAGGTCGAAACAACTTTCATTTTTAAATTTAAAGATATTTTTAGTGAAAAAATATTATAAAGTCTATTGTTAATAAAAATATTTAATATAAATTTTGAAAAACAAGTTTTTTCAAATAAAAGTTATGGAGATTCATATTAGAATAATACTTTTATTAATTAAAAAAATTCACCGGGACTATGGAACTACCAAAAGTATAAATATCTAAAGGGAAATTGACGACTCAATCTTCTTTATTAACCTTTATCTCCCATTTTAATATTATAATGAGTATGTCAGGAACACTTCTAAAAAATTTAATTGTCATCAATTAAAATTATCTTATGTACAAATTAAAAATTAAATTCTAAAGGTTTAGCTTATAGGAAAAAAGAATTCTTAGTTGTCTTTCCTACCTTTCTTCAAACAAATCCTATAAGCTAAATTTCATTATTTATGTTGGTGGATTTGATTAAACTTTTAATGCCTTTATGACTTAGATGCTCTAAACCCAAAAACATGAGACAAATATTTCGTCAGAACTATTATATCAACTATCAAAAGATTACCTAAATGAGTTAGGTGATATATATCAAATGCACTGGTGCAATTCAGGGTTATCTATCAATATCGTATATTAAGTTCTTATTGAGGATAAATGTAATGCATCATCTGTATAGTGTGTGTTCCTATAGAACAGGTGTTTAGGCAACTTGGAAATTAGCAAAATCGTCTGATACAAAAGACTTACTTACCAGGCTGATGTTAAACGAGATTATATCGGTCATAATATGAGAAATGTGGCATTCGTTTTGGTCTCAGAAAACCTAACATAACAGGATTAAAGTTACTCAAATAGATTAAAAACTAACACATTACTAAAAAATAGTTGCTCTTTTGTACAAGTTTTCTGTAAACAAAATTTCTTTCTGGTCAAGTAGTATACTTGTTTAAACTAAACATTTACAAGGAGGTAGAGAAATTAGCAGAAAAATAAAACCCAAATACGGTTAACGTACAATTTGAACTCCCAACCTGTTACATTACAGAAGGTATAGCTGTCACGGGAGGAGCAGAACTTTCTCCATACAGCTATTTAATAGATTGGTTCATCTGCGATAGTGGAAAATATTTGTGTAAAGTGATTACACTATTAAAATGAATGTAAATGATAAATGCAATGAGAAAGTAAAGTGACAATACCGTCCCCGTCATCTACATCATTGTAATCATCATCGTCATCGTCAAAATCTATATTCTGCAAAATTTTAATTGAGTTAGATACTTCAATATTTTACTTTTTCTTTCAAACATGGAAACGAAAAACACAGCCTAGCAACCGTATGCTAAATAAGATAAGACAACATACAGGCATAATAAGAAAGAAGAGGGAAAACAGTGAAATAAATACCCTTCAAACTACTACCATCAGAACCTCCCCCAACCCAACTGATAAAAATTTACATGAAGTGATAGATTCCCTATGCCGCCACCATGTCAAATTAAGCAACTACCAAAATCTAATTTAGTAACAAATCATTGAATGCTGAAAAAAGTTCATACCACCACCTGTTGTCGAAGGAAGGAAGAAAGTGCAATAATATGTGAAAGCAAATTCCAAATTCATAGAATTCACTTCTATAATTTAAAAGAAACCTCAAAAATCTGAAAGGAACAACAAGATAGACCAAACATCGCAATTCTCATCATCTAGTTGTCTTTTCCCTTCAAAGGTCAAATTATTTTCTATTGTTTACTTCCCAACTGCTTGAAGAGCATAATATGAGTAACATTTGAACAGATGCCAAGTTTGATATGGAATCCACTTAAAATTTCAAAGAAACCTCCCAAAGCATTGAGCAAGCATAAGATAGACTAAATCCTTGATGTTCCTATTTTCTAATTCTCTTCTCCAATCCTACTATTTTCTTCTTTTCAATTTTATATTTTTGTATGGGGTCAGAAAGGGCAGAGAACCATTGTGGATAGCTAATGAATCATCAGTTGGATCTGCAGGACCACACGCACTCACAACACCCAATTTTCCAATTATATTTATGCAAATGAGAGACACTTAGTTTCTCCTACAAAGAAGGGGGAAAGATCAAAGATGATATGCTGCTACAGCTAAAAAACTTGCTTTCATTATCAACTTATGTGTTATCAGTATATCTAGTTAAAAAATTCAGGTAATGCTCTAACCTTGACTCCATTCAACAAAAAGGTTTGAAGATAGACACATGAAACCATATAAATGCAAGTTTTTCATGGTCAAAAGCTGGGCAGGTTTAGTTTTTTCCATCTTTACCTTTGTCTTCAATTTGAAAATTTTGCTGGGTAAGTTTTTGTGACTAAAATGTATTATTAGAACATAGAGACAAATAGAAATTTTAACACATCAAAGAAAAGGCTATAGCGGAACCTGATTATAATCATCATCACTCATATCTTCGTCATCCTCCTCTTCTGCATTTCCATCTCCATCTTCATCTTCTCCTTCTTTCTTTTCGGTTTCTTCGGTTTCCTCTTTTCCCTGCAGGTGAAACCATCATCAACATATTTCACTGGAAAAGGAAAGGTAGTCCAAAACTAACATAAAAAAAACAAATACAATATTCATGTGGACCAAATGCAATCTTACTCCCAAAACTAATGATCTAGTTTTCAACATTCCTTGAACTTAGCTAATGGAGAGTTGCATCAATGGGAGTAGTGGTGATGGTGGTGGCAGTAACAATGATAGTGGATGCAGAGATAATAAATTGACGGAAACAATGAAGAAAGGGATATTAATGGGATTAGCACTGGTGGTGACAGCAATTATGGTGTTGGTGTCAAGTGACAAAGGTTGTGGCACTGTTTGCAATGATGGTGGCAATTATAGTGGCAAGGTGAAAGCAGAAGGGGAGGTTTTTAAAGGAACCAAACTGAGGTTGCAGTAACTTATTTCACCATATGTGAGGGTCCGAAACTGCCTCTTAATAATTTGAGCTTCTTTCAATTTGAAATCTTAGGATCTAGAAGAACTGAGGATATATTCAATTAGTGATAGCTCAATTCCTTGAAAATGCTATCAGGAATTGAAATTTTGATTTTACAATATATTCCAAGCCAGAAATTAAAAATTGTAGGTTCCAATTACATTCCAAAGGCCACAGAAAACCTTAATGTGTACAGAAAGTGATAAGCATCCAAGTACACGGGAACCTACCCTCAAAAGCTAATTATTATAGGAAAAACCTTAAATTCTTTACCGAGCATCTTATAATAACCAAATATTATTCAACATGGACATAGATACCCCTTAACACCCAAACCCCTATAATTAGTATGTTGCGATGAAATGAATGAAAGTGTTAGTGTCTTTGTTAGCACACACACATACACAGAAAATAGTTTTAAACATAGGTGCTTTACCTGGTTTGTTTTCTCTTGTTGTTCAAAGAAATCCATTTTCTTCATCTCTGTCACACAAACATCTTTATCAGTCTAAAGAGAAACCAAGGGCTTACCATCATTATTATAAGTAAACAACGATCCACTTTATAGATGTAGATAATATCCCAAGCAAGTTCCATAAAATGTTTCTATCAAATAAATAATAGTTTCAACACCGTAAGCTATGAAGCATTTATACAACGATATTACAATCTATAATAGAATGCTGCATTCATAGTACATATAACAATCAGAAGAACAACACATGCAATTCTTGAGTAATGAGAATTTCATAAATCTCTCTAAAGAGAGTGGAAGTTGTTTACAAAGATTAAGCTTGTTTTGAGCTAACCTCATAAATTCAGAATGTATTCACAATAGTGATTTAACCACATAAAAGGAGAAAGGTCATGATTACTAAACCTGACTCTGGGTTCCATCGAAACTTTTTTCGCTTTGACGCCCGCTTGGTTTTACCTGAAAACACCAATTTAAGTTTAAATTATTTGCTAACATGAACCTTAAATGCATAATAAAAAAACAGTAGGGTTTTTTGAATGTAAAATATAACCACTGCCTTCACAGTCCATTCCATTATTCATACCTTGAACCAACTCCGGAGGAAAATCATTGAACGTTAACACTTGTGACAGAGAGTCACGGGTAAAATCGTTCTTCTTCTTGTCAGAAAATCTATCTATGTGCATCGTTTGCCGCTCTGTTGATAAAACAAGAAAATTAACCCAAAAAAAGAAAGTATGCCCGTTAGGGAATGAAGGAGGCTGATATTTAGGATAAATATGGTTCAATGAAAGCGTAGAAAATGTTTTAGAAATAGTATGTCTGGCTGTATGATGGTGTAAACCTGCTCATTCCAGGAACCATTTCATTACCAGCTGGTGTAGGAAGCATAATTTGGCATTATAAGCATATCAGTTTGTCACAAGATTTTCTCTGGTTCAGATTCTTTACACAATAATATAATAATGAACTGCAGTAAAATGATTTAGTTATACCCATGTCACAATGCACATGTAAAGACAACTAAATGCTTACTCTTTGAGGTTGTCTCCTCCAAAAGATAAGGAGAGGCTTTCCAGTAATTTTGTAACTTGTTACTCCAATTAAGCAACTTTTTGGTATTAGCATCTATCTCACCTATTTTAAACTCAGGCAAAGTAACATCCTGCATCATCGGATAGACGGTGACAAGCAATGAGCATAGGCACTTGATTATGCAGACAAAAAAGAAACATAGAAACATACTCTTTATTTGTCAGTTTCAAATTTAAGGAGATAATTTTGAGGTAATTTTGAGGTTTTAATAAACAAGAACTGAAAAGCTACAAATCATTTATAGTATAGGTCCTAACATTTGAACAATCACAAAAAAGAAAACAAAAATTGGTGAATTATTAGGGTATGAATGAATTAATATAAACAAATGAAACTAAAAAAAAATACCTCAGGAAAAAGATCGAATGGCACTTGAGAAGCAAATGTAGTAAACCCACCTCCTCGTCCCCATCCCCCTCGCCCCCCTCGTCCTCGCCCTCTGCTCGCCATCTCCACTCAAAATCCAATTCCAAGTGCAGATGTGTCCACAACAAAGGAAGAATTTACAAAACAACAAAACCTGTTTCGTTGATGGCCGACGGTGGAGGAAGCCAAGGGAGGTGGTGGTGGCGATGGCGGCGATGGCGGCGACGCTGTCTGTGATGCTGATTGTCGAGTAAGTAATTCTTTCTCTTTACTGTTATGTGAATTTAACGAATAATTTGTAATTCAATATTTGATTTTGTTTTTATCTAATTTTTAGAGTTTAAAAACCATGACTCGTTTATCATTTATAATTTTACTCTTTATTATAATGTAGAAATAAAATAAAACTAAATTAAAAATATTAAAAATGTTTAATTAAAATAAATATTATTACATTTCTTAATTTTAAAAGAAACTTTAAGCACACTTAAAAAACTAATGGAGTTACTTTAAGAAACTAATTATTTATTAATCATGGTATTTTAATAATATCATCTTTCATTAATGTGTAAGATGTGTATGTTTGTCCACACTTTTTTAAGGTAGAAAAAACCCTTAACAAAATTTAACAAATAATTATCAAAACATCAACACTAAAAAACAGTTAAAGTTAAATTGTATAAAGGAAAAGTGTATAAAAGTATCAATTATAAAAACGTGTGATTTTTATTAATCGTTATATATGTTATTTATAGATTTTGGATTCAAAATTAAATAACTGTTTATCTTTTAAAATTTTCAAAATAAGTATGATAAGATAGAGAAAAAGTCTATTGGATTGGATCTAACTTTATTTTTTTTCTGGATTTTTTTGTGTTATTCTACATTAATTTTGATATATGAAACAAATTTTAATAGGCAAATTTTCTTTGCAACTCCATATCTTTCTCTTATATTTTTATATATATTTTTTAATTTTAATAATATTTATATAAATATTTATAAATATGGTGAAGAGTAATTGATGGTTAAGATAAATTTTGTGATATTTTTAATGGTGTTGATTGTGTTTTTTTTGTCAACTATCTCATGAAATTGTTTTATGAAATATTGTAAAAAAAATGAAAGTGTTCCTATAGAAGGAGGGTATAGGAGTTCTGGAGTACAAATGAGATTTAGTTAAAATGAAAATTGAGGTTTTTTCGTTTACATTTATTTGATTTTTTTTTTTAAGTTAAAACTGATTTCTTTATGATTATTATGAAGGTGCATATATCATTTTAATATTTTAATTTTTACAGTATATTTGTTTTCAAGTAGGAGGAGGAACGGAAGAGAGTGTTTTTTCTGTTAGATTTTATATTTTCTTTACTATATAATCATTATAGATTATTGATATATATTTAAAATTCCTTTTCCACGCCGAAATCATCTCAAAATGGGAAAATTGGGTAGATGTTCATAATTTTCCAGAGGAAAGTGTGGGAGAGAATAATTTTTTATAGTAATAAATCAATTTCAATTCAGATTGAATTGTTTTAATCAATATATGTTTATAATCTCTATTTAGTTTGTATTATTTTTCTCACTTTTAAATGATTATATATTTTTCCGCTTTGAAAACGATATATATTTTTGTTTATTATCTAATTAATTTTGCTTTTATTTTCCTATTTCTATTTGATTTAGTCAGAGGAGTGATAATGGGATTGTATCATGATTTGATTACATTTACAGTTGAGAGAATAAAAATTTGCAGAAAAAAAAAATAAAGTTTTTTCCAAACCAGTAAAATTAATGCCAACATGTTACAAAAAAAAAAGTATGTTAAATATATACTACATTTTGAAAGGTTAAAAAATCCTAATTAAAGATAATTATTTTAAAAACTTGCTTAATATATAATATTAACGTTATAAATATCACAAAAATATTAAGAAACCACTTACCAAAATTTACCTATTTTAGGTTTTTTTTTTAAAATTAAGTATCATAAATTTGAAAAAGTTTATGTAACACACGAAATTCACCATATGTCTACAGTCAATGTTAAAAATAAAATATTATTAAAATATATATTAAAATTAAATTTATATATATTATAGTATAAACTTAAAAAAATCCTTCATTTCATACAATTACAGATTTAAACAATTAAAGTTATTAGCAATGTATAAAAATATAAACAAATTGGGTCTTTTAGAGAAAAAAAAAAGAACCTTATGTGTGTATATATATTTACTAGCAAAAATAGTTATGTTATTTTGCATAGAGTTAATATTTATTTTAGTTTGTACGAAGAAATAAAAAAAATTAATGTAAGGTTTGAAATAAATGTAAAAATTGATGTGTTTATTTTCCTAGGAAGTGATAAGGTGTTATAATGTAACTATATTGTGGCCCCCACCTTAGAACAACTCTTTATCTAAAACCCTTATTACGGTTCTACCCTTTTGGTTCTTCTTCCTCCTCTATTCAGTGTGTGTACCATTTTGTAAATCAATCTCATCAGATCTTTTAGGCTCGTGTATCGCATGGAGATATATTATGCAAATAAGATATAAATTTGATGAAGTTAGTTTCATAAAAATAAAAGCAAAAATCCAATTTTTAAACACAGTTGACGTAAACCCATATATAATGATCAAAAGTTAAAGAAACAAAGGGTTCTTAAACAAAAAAGTTATCTCCTCAAAATTTTGCACAGTTTATGTTTAAGAATTGTTGATGATCAGATAGGTTGAGGCTGAAGAAAGAGAAGAGTGAAAAACGGGGAGTGAATCTATGGGGATGGACTACTATGGGATTTTGGAGGTTGACAATAATGCCTCAGATGAAGAATTGAAGAAAGCTTACAGAAAGCTTGCAATGAAATGGCACCCTGATAAGAACCCAACCAATAAAAAGGAGGCTGAGATTAGATTCAAACAGATATCTGAAGCCTACGAGGTAACATCATCTATGGTCCTTGATTTGCTGTGTCGGTGTGCTAAACATGATAGATTTAGATCCTAGGTTTGATTTCAGTCAGTGTTATTCTGCCTTGGTTAGTTGTGTTTTCCCACCCTCAGTTTCTTGTCCATGATGTTGATCCTTCCTTTCAGTTAATGGACAAGCCTTGACCTTGATTTTGTGTTAAACCTTGGTCATGGTTTAACTGTACTTCGATGATACTGTTCCTTGTTTGACTTCAGTTTCTGTTCATTTGTTTCTAATCTTGTCATGATGATTCAACTTTCTTGCCAATTTTATTTGTTCTATTTTGCACTCGGTGATGGTTGATCGATCATCTGAATTGTATTCTTTTTCATGGTTTTATGCATCCTCTAGATTGCAGGGGCTCTTACAATAGTGTATGGTTAAAGTTTTGTATAGAGAAGTTTGCTGACTCAGTTAATTGTTTGCCACATAGTTACTTTTGTTTGTTCTAGGTAACTCACAAGGTTGCTTGGGTGCAAGCAAACTGCACGCTTGTTCACATACTAAGTTGTGGAATCCTTTTATGTTTGTTTCAATTATTCATCTCTCTCCTTCAGTCTATTTTTCTTTGGGACGCTGTGTGAACTGTGAAATGAATATGGTATATCGGTTTAGTAAGTTGGTTTGATGCAGGTTCTAAGTGATCCCCAGAAGAGAGAAATTTATGATAGGTATGGAGAAGGTGGCCTTAAAGGTGGAATGCCAACACCGGATGAAGGTACAGCTTCCTTCTTCCGAACTGGGCATGGCCCAGCACCATTTAGGTTCAATCCCAGAAATGCAAACAACATTTTTGCGGAAGTGTTTGGGAGTTCACACCCATTTGGAGGAATGGGAATGGGGTTTGACTGTGGTGGCAGAGGCAGAGGAAGAGGCATGGGCATGAGGGGAGGATCGTGGGTATCAAGGTCGTTTGGTGGAATGTTTGGCAATGACATGTTCAGAGAAGGCAGACCAATGAATGAAGGTCCACGCCGCAAGGCTCCTCCCATCGAAAATACATTGCTTTGCAGCCTTGAGGAGCTCTACAAGGGGAGTACCAGAAAGATGAAAATCTCAAGGGAAATTGTACATGCAAGCGGGTAAGTTTTCTTTGCCTGTCATTTCTATTTACAACAATTTATACTTGAACCTTCTCTTAACTAAATGCCATGAACAGAATGAGTTCTGTTGTTGGGTTGGAACTAAAATTTTGTTGTGTTTATGACATTTTTATCCAAGCCAAAAAAATATGTGATTGCTACTTTAGATAGTTGTCGGTTAGATGTCTTGATTTGTTGTATTTCCCCTGCTAATTCTTCCCCTCCTTTCTTTTCGGTCAATGAATTCTTGTGGTTGGGTAAGGATTGGTGTACAAACTCATTGCTACAATCTTGATATGGTCACTGCAGTTGGCCATTACTCATTGTTGGCTCCGAAGGGTGACTGATTGAACATTAATTGGGAGAAGTATAGGAACGGAAATAGGCTAAGTGAGGTCAAGGTCTTGCCAAGCTTGGCTTGATCTGCTTTATAATCTCCTGACCCCTAAGTCTGGTCTGTTAGCCTTTTACAAGTCTTTTTTTAGCTGCAGCTTTTATATGTGCCTCCTGACTTATTAGTCTGATAATCTTTCAGGGTATGTTGTAAACAAGTTGTAAATATTAGGCTTACAAGTTAATAAACGAATACTAAACCAGTCAATAAGCTGACTAGCTAACAAACATGTCACACTAGAAATGGTTAAAACCATGAAAGCATATTGCATTTTATAGCCCTTACAACCAGCTCAAGTCAGATATTTAGTTGATAAAATATTGTGTTAAATAATAATATTTTTTATTAAAAAATATATTTGAAGTTTTCTTGAAAGCTCACAACTGTAACATATTTTAACTAAATTATTTCTTAAAAGATTGGGACAAACCAGACTCTAAATGGGTCAAACTGCGAGGCTATGACTGTCAATTTGACATATTTCCACCAGCAATGAGTCCATACCCATTATGTAACACCTTATCAGGTTGGAACTTTGGGCTGGGGCTGCCACTATCAATTCCTAAACACACTTAAAGGGTGAAGATATGCATGAGAGTGATTTTGACTTTCAATTTATCAGTCAACTGTGCAAAGTGTGCATACCAGACTCCCTCGGCTACTCTTCTGTTTGAGCTCTGCAATTTGTTCTCAATGACAAAAAAACAAAAGCTTATTCTTTCACTTGTTGTGTGTGCCCATATAAGCAAGCAGTCACATTGATATAATTTCCCTCCTCTACATTTGTGTTTGCAGGACAGTTTTTCCTGTGGAGGAAATATTGAACATTGAAATCCAACCGGGCTGGAAGAAGGGAACTAAAATCACTTTCCCAGAGAAAGGAAATGAGCAGCCAAATGTCATTGCAGCTGATATTGTGTTTATTATTGATGAGAAACCTCACGGCATATTTACAAGAGTTGGTAATGATTTGGTTGTGACACAAAAGATATCACTTACAGAAGCTGAAGCTCAACAAGGCTACACCATCCAACTTACAACTCTAGATGGCAGGGGCCTGAACATCGCCATAAACAACGCCACTGATCCAGATTACGAAGAAGTCCTCACCGGGGAAGGCATGCCAATTTCCAAAGATCCTTCGAAGAGGGGTAACCTTAGGATCAAATTCAACATCGAAATCCCAGACATAGTTGGTGCCTGAGTGGAAAGCCAGAGTTAAGAAACTTCTGGCACCATAAGAGTGCCAAAACTGTTGCAGAGTGTATCTAGTGTATAATAATAATAGTCTTTGGTGTTCACATTCTTCCCTTCTTTTTTTTCCTCTTCTTTTAGATGGTATGTGACTGGTGAAGTTTGTGAAATGCTGCGGAATTAACACCCGGCATATTAGATCGAGGTATAATATTTTTTAAATTATTGGTGACAAAGAGTACTTCAATTGTGCGGTATCAATGACTGTTAAATTAATTCTAAAAAACTGTGATTCGAAAAATGATTATGAAATGTGTTAGAAAGACACAAACATAATGTAAAATGAGGTGTGCGGATCAGACGGCTTGTGGTGTATTAAAACACCACAGGGTTAAGTACCAGTTAAAGTGGTTGATATATTTTAGATTTGATTTTTAATTTCTTCATTATTTCGGAGTGAACAATCATTTCAGTTAAAAAAAGTCCAAACAATAAGATATAATAAACATTTATTAATTAATGAGTGTCTATTACAAAGAGGGGAGAAAAAATTACAAAAACAAAATGAGGTTGGCAACTACTAAGCCCTCTGCTTCAAGATTCTTAAAAATACAAGGCTCCATTTTGCATGGATAATATACACTAAATCTAATCTACCATAAACTCTTCAAATCATGACATGACTTGGAGCTCAGGTGTTTGTAAAGCTGCAATATAAAAAATGTAACGCAGCCTTCAGGTGCGAATCCCTTCATTGAGAAATTAAAAACGGATGTTCTAATCGGAAGAATCTTCAGACAAAGCTGAGTATGAGCCTCCAACATTTACTACCCTATTTCCCATGCCATCTGAACCCTCACTCATAACATCTGCTTCTGAATCCTCCTCTTCATTCTCTTCAATTCCATTGTCATTGTCATCTTCAGAAGCATCCACATCTTCATCACTCATTCCAACCAAATCCCTACTCCATCTGTTGGGGGGAACACCGTTAAAACCTACCTCCCAGTTTCCTTGATCATATTCCACAGCCTGAGTATGGTCATAATCAGATTCTACCTCTTCAGCACTATTACTAACGTCAGCAGCAACCCCAATGTGCACCGGAGTCATTGGACTTGCCTTTTCTCTATCCCATTCCTCATCCAAATTTTTCAATGGTTCTCTATCAATCTTGGAGCTATGACTAGCAGTCGTATGGCCCAGCAACAAATCTTCAACAGCTCGCTTTCCCACTCTCCGCTTTCTTAGTGTTCGGCGACCTCGTCCAGCACCTTGTCCCTGTGTTCCTCGTGCCTGCTGTTTTAATTTGTGACTCAGATTGACAGTGACCTTAGCATTCTTCCGACCACCATCTCGTTTAGAATTGTACACTCTTTTAGCCAGTTTTTTGCCTCGTCCTGGTTCATTAGTCCCTCGACTACGTTTATTGCCATTTCGTACAATTTTCTTAGGAACAGATTTATCTTTAGTGAATTCATCGTGGTCAAATTCTGCTGGTTCAACCTCCCTATTAGATTTCAAGTGAGTGTATCTTGAAGGAAACCTCTGCCAAAAGCAAGTTAAATGCATTAATTTGTCATCACAATGTCATGAAAATTTTACAGATAAAAAGATCCAGACACTTGAAATATGACAAAAGGAACGTAAATTTAGGGGAACGTAACACCCAATCTGTTTCTAGTCTGTCGGACACAATAGCTCAGCATCAGCGTTCAGATAAAAATGAAAAGCTGCTGCACAGCTTATGCATAGAAAAACTTTAATGACATCAATCCTGTCGCATAAGACTAAAAGCAATATAATATAAAGGAAAATTTAAGACTCACTATGTATTCTCTTGCTTCTTTTTCCTCAGAAGGCTCAAGTCTTTCAGGCTTTACATAGCTGATGGATGAATCAATCTCAAAAAGTCTGAGAGACAAAGCTGCAGTCGTTAGTGGAACCCATGGAAGCACTGCAACAGATTCAGGATCAGTTGAAGGCTGCCCAGAACATTCTGGAATACTGCTTGATCCCAACAATTCATCTGTTGTAGAGAAGTTAGATGACAGAAAATCTCGCCGTAGTGCTTTCTCAAATAGGGTCAATATCTGCAGAACATAGGTTAATTCACTCGTCTGAGTAGGCATATAGTTCAGATCTACAGAAGCTAGAAATTTAAGAATTGAAAGGGGCACCTGTATAAGTTCCTCAACAGAAGATGATTTGCTCAACTTTACACCCCAGTGCCTCCTAATATCATCGGTCCAATTTGTTCCAAATGCTTCAGATAGAACAGATACCTGTAAATAAAATGTGAATACAATTCAAAGTCAAACTAGCAGGACAAAAATAAGAAGGCACAAAATGAAAGCTTATAATTTAATAGAAAACAGGGTTCAAGATGAAAGCAGAGTTACCATCAACTTACCTCCATACAAGCCAACAGGACCTTAAGCAATCTTGTCCTCAAGGGAAGAGAGTATTCCAAAGTATAATTATCTTTGGATAACTTGTCTCGACATTGAAATGCATGCTTAGAAAAATTAAAGCCATTATTTGAGGGAAAAGTCCGGTGGCAGGAACTGCAATGAGAGTCTTCAACAAAACAAAGATCGAGACAGGTATCACAAATGTCCATCTGAGGTTTGCATCTCTTTACCCCATGTTTCATTGCACATAAAACTGATGAATTATAGCATTCTTTCCACAACCACTTCTGAAAATCTTGATACCTTCTCAGGGCAGCTTTCTTCTCACTCTCACTTTTCCCAAGCTCAATTTTGAAGGATGACGAAGTTTCAGATGTATCAGTGTTCAAGTCATGAAGGGTACTGCTAGGACTGTCAGATCCAGCATTGTGGTCAGGGATAGAATATGGTTCATTAGCTTCAATTTTAATAGAAACTTCGCCTTTGCTTCCATTTTTGGTACAATGTGCATTCCTCTTTCGAATATTTTCTTTAAAGGAATTCTCAATCTTTTGCAACATTAAGCGCAAATGAGATTCCCTGAGGCCACGTGAATCCAATGATGTCAAAAGAGAATCAAAGGCCTGCAACAAAATAGATAGTAACGAAAAAATGAAACTTTGATAAAAACATACAAAATAATTACCAAGAATAATACAACAGGCAAGCAGATGTTAGAATTTAAAAAGGCTATCCTCATTAATTCCATTCGCTAATGATCAGATATTGATCAGGATGTCTAAAAGAAGACTTGATGTGTCCTAAGACCTAACATACATGTCATTAAAAGCATGCAATGGAATATAATAAACATGTAAAACAATTTACAATTTAGTTTATCAACAAAGTACAGATCATCTCAAGGAAAATACAGTATAAGTTACCTCTTCAGAATCAATAAGCCACCACTTGCCATCATGACATTCAACAAAGATCCTGCCAGAACCAGGATCATTGCTAGAAGCAGATGCAACAAACTGCCAATATCGATTACGTCTGCGATCTTGGCCAAGGGGTAAAGACCTGTAGACATACATCTCCTCTGCTAGGTGGGCAAAATAAGATTTCAACTGTGAACGTGACCTTTTCGAATATTGTGCAGGTACTTGAGTCTGAGGGATGTCTGCACCAGTACCCGTGCCAAGAACTGATGAGGACTTCTCCATAGGCATGCTCAGTGCAACAGGATCTCCTTTTTGGTTTTCTGCAGTGCTGGGTGATGCTTCATTATTGTTAATATTAATGTCAAGCATTATTGGGCTTTGGTTTCCCTCCACAGCTGGATATGTGTATTGTGTTTCAACTTTATTCCCAGTAAGAGATGGAAAATCTAATTTACCAATATTATCATCTTTCAGACGAACTTTATCTATCTGTGCATCCGCCCACATTTGTTTCTTCAGAGCATTTGCTGATTCCAGTCGATCCTAAAAAACTCACCATGTCAACTTAAAAACTATAGAAAAATAAACTTAAGGTACACTTTAAATAGAAAAGATATTAACCTCAAGGACAACACGGATTGAATTTCCTTCATTTGCCACACCAACCAAAGCAACAAGAGCTTTTAGACGCTCCTCTACGCTGAGAACAGAATATTCTCCTTCTGCAAGCCCAAGAATCCAGGACTCTCCAGATATGCTTTCATCAATTTCCATATTATCTTGATCAATGTTGCCAGCATTTAAATCTCCACGAGTAACAGATCTGGTGACAGAACTGGGACAATCAGCATCCGTGGAACCATTCTTAGGAAAACAGGGTAGATCTGTATCAAACTCATTTCGAAGAAGATCTATGTTGTGATCCAAATTTTCTTTTCCATTTGATGAGCAAATGTTTGTGTCCTCATACTGTTCAGAATTTTGGTTTGCACTAGAAGGATTCACTAAATCCTCATCTTCAGGATCCTCATCAACTTCATCACTTTCTGACTCCTCTTCTCTTTCAACATCATCGGCGTCTTCACCAGCAAGAAACCCATTTTCAAATATCTGAATTTTCTTTCTTGCTTCTGTAAGAATGGAGTCAGCATCAGCAGGATCCTTTCTGAATGCATCTCGTACACAATATGTTGATGGAGCTATTCTTTCAAACAATTTAGTGTCTCTTGTCAAAGCAACAGATATCGATGCTTCAGGTGTCTTGCTGGTTGTTAGGTCCCGAAGACCAGATTTCTGACAGGAAATGAAACATAAGAACAAATTTGACAGTTTTAAAAAGAGCACTTGATAAAAAAGATAGACAGTTCACCTGAATTTTTTCTGCAAGCTCTAGTACTGTCAAACCCTTACTACCCTCCAGTGAGAGAACATGAAAAGCTGCAAATTTAACTGTTCCAGGAGTTAACCGGTGCCTTGATCTTCGGGGAGCCAACAGACCTCTCTCTTGCATTTTGGCCACAGCACTTTCAGCTGCTGAACCATTACGAAGTGTAGAAATGATATCTACACCGCTTTTCCCCTGGAATATCAAATACATTTTGAACCACTTAATCAATCAGAGTAAAGTAAGACAAATAAATATGTTGCCTAAAACAATTGCAAAAATAATGAATGCTCAGTGAACTCAAATGATAACACAAATGTTTCGGCCTATGGGCACTAAAATATCGCAGCATTCATTTAACATAAGACCTTGATCTAAATATTTATATACAAATAAAGAAAGTGAACCTCATCTTTATCAATTGTGTATGACCATGCAATACTTCTTTTCTTCAGATGCGGTCCTAATCCTGCAGAGAGTGCTAACTGTCGGAAAATTTCTGGCCATGTCAACTGATTCAAGTTCTTCTGCCAATTTCGTATGTCAAAACCCCATGCATATGCCTAAACCATAATAAAGACAAATTTGTCTAAGTCAACAGTCTCAGGCAAAACTAATATGTCTCAAAAGGAAAAATAAAATTCAAGATATATATCAACTTACTCCTTCCACAATCTCTGGATGGCCACCTCCAGGATTAGCAGCTCCGTTCTGATTCATCCCCAATCCTGTAGAAGGTGTTCTTGCAACATCTTCAATGTCCTTTATTATCACCTTGAGAAGAGCAACATGTATCTCCCCCAGCAATCTAGAATCCTGCAATCAAATTGTTTGAACAGAACACACATAATAAGCAAGAAGTGCACCAAATTCAGTTCATCTGCAGTAGAAAATCAATAGCAAAGGTCAGATTTACTCACATAGTCATGAAATGCCTGTACAAACTCATCAAGAGTAAAAGGCCATAAATCAAGAACATCTGCAAAAGTAATCAAGAACCTCCAAACCTGAAATAGAGCAATAGAACACAGCTTTCAGACTTTAAATTCAGAATCCTCATTTTCTTAAGCTTAAAAACAATAAAGAACAACATAAATGATCTCAGAATAACATACATGCAAGCTTAGCATAAATAACCTTCACTATAATATACAGATAGATGAGCAAATTTAACCAAACGTTTAAAATCATGGACTACTATAAACCAATGTCAAACTGAGAAAGAGTAAAATTCCCCTTCCCCCTTTGGGCAGTACCAGAGCAAGAGATAACTGGTTCAGAGCAACATTAACATACACTGCCATATAATGATGAAAGAATGGAAATTAAAACATACCATGAGAAGGTTGCCAACATTCTGTTCTGAGTTGCTCCAGGGTTGGATAGCAAATGGTTTTCTCAGCTTTACACTCTTGGGTGGAAATACACACAATGAATCTACAGTACAACATGAATTAGTAACAGAACCCAATTATGTAACATTACAAAGAGCAACATCATGATAATTTCTCACCCCTAAATGATTCAAGGTTTTGCAAAGTATCAAGACCAATATGAATAATAGAGGAAAGCCCCTTGCTTGCAGCAGCCAACTCCATCAATTCCAGTTGTTCATCCTCAATAAGCTCCATAGATTCTTTAGCTATTCTCCGAGCATTTGCCTTCTCAAGTGCAGCCTTCCTCCTTTCTTCCTCTTTCTCTTTGCGGATCTCTTCTTTTTGCCTCCTTTTCTCAGCCTTTTTTTTAGAAAAGACAGCAAGAAAAAAGAGCAATGTACATTAAAAATCCAGATGTTTGAATATTTGCCAATGGATTTAATCTATAGGGTTTAAAAAAATTACTCTCAAATGTTCTCTCAACAAAAATTTCTCCCTTCGCTCCAGTTCCCGCCTTTGCTCACGTTTCAATCTTTCCTCTTCTCGCTGTTTCTCACGCAACAGCCTCTCTTCTTCCTTCCTTCTCTCACGATCTTGCCTTTCCATTTCCTTCTTCATTCTCTCTTCACTCTGAAAGGGAGAGGGGAAGTAGAGGGTTAGCTAAAGAGAAGCGGATGTCTTTTAATCTCTATAACATGTGTGGTGGCAAGCAAAATTTGTTTTAATAAAACATTAAAACCTTTCGTTTGAGGTTATCTTGTTTCTCAAGCTCTTTCCGCATCCTCATTTCGTAGGCTTCAACTTCCTTCGCAACTCTGGCTTCATCAATCTACATAAACAGTGTCAAAAATGTATATCATCCTCTGCAAGAAACATTGTTTTAACCTAGCCACGGAAAATGACAGAACAATACTTAACAAAAAATTTACAAATTCAATTAATACCTTCCGTTTCCTCTCCATCCTCAATACTGCATCATTATGAGATACTTGCCCACCAGGTAAAGCATATGGAATTTCTTGTCCAACAATTGGGTGATCAGTAGTATAGTGGGAGTTCATAACAGTATTAGTTGTGTTTATGTGAGGTTCCCTTTTGGGTACAATATCATTTTCTTGAGGGGGAGATGGATAGGGAATCACTTGTTTGTCCTGTGGTTGAGACAAAACACGTACACGAGAAGAATGACTTTGGGGAGCATGAATTCTAGGTTGTTGTTCATTTCCAAGGGGAAAAGGAGTTCTTGCCGGACCCTCCATTGGTTCATGTAAATGGGGGAGGTTTATTTGTCCAAAAACATCAGATCTAATGCCAGACTGGCTTGGAAGAAAGGGATATTCATGGAATGTCCTTGTTATTGCCTGAAATGGATTCCATTTAAAACCAAAATCCCTGACTAAAATAAAGAACAAACAGCATACAAAGGGAATACCGAACTATACATGTGCATTAAATTCATTTATTCCTTTCACTTTCACACAAATAAAATCCAAGTAAATGATAGAGTTTAAAGTACTAATATGCCCAATAACACAATTTAAGCTGATAGTACTAACATGCCATTAGGGAAAACGTGAAAAACTAAACACCAAATGATGCAGGAAATAAAAAGGAATACCATTATATACAGACATGAAGGAAACAAATTTTAAAAAGTGTGCCAATCTTGATAACTAAATCACACAATCACGATTAAAAGAAGGGTTTTCATTTAACATGTACCTCAATCATAGTTATCAATTTCAGACAGCAGTGTGTAAGAACTGACACCAAATATGCTCTAAGATAGAGCATAGCAGGATGAAAGCTATTTAAATTTTTTATAAATATATATAATCAATATTAAGTACAATACATAATTAACTATAAAATGCTCCAAAAAATCCCAAATTTCATGGCATATTCAGAATTATCTAAAAAATCATAGATCTTGAGCAAAACATGCAAGTAAATAACACAAGTGAACAAAAAGTAGCAGGAGACAGTAAAAGTTACAGATAAGTAAAGAGACTAACAGAGAACAGACATGACCTACTCTTTCCAGAAGAGAAGGATGGACAGCACTGGCAGTGGCCTGTGATGCAGTGATCTATGGCAAAGATGAAAGGGAGGATTAGGGTTTTACCTTTCTAGATCTGACCAAGGCTAAATGTCATTTTTATACTAGAGCACAAGCAACATTGGGTTAACATCCCCCATCAAGATTGCACCACTGTTGTATGCAACAGAACCACAATCTGGATGCCATGACCATAACAACAAACACACTTCGAAATGGCTACTCCACGAAAGATTGCACATGATTAATAACCCAGAGCTCGATACAAGACTAATTTGATGGGATACTGAATTTTGGGCTTAAGCCCAATTATTGGGATGAAAAGGACAATAATCAATTATTGGATTCAGGTTGAATGAAACCAATGATCTGGAAGGTTTATTCCAGAAGCCAGAAAAAAGATAGACTGGGAGGAACTTAGGAAGAACACTGAGGTGCCAAGTTTGCCACCGAAGGAATTATGGGGTGTTGAACGGACAGTGTTACTTTAGAGCAATGTTGTTATTTGAGAGCCTTGAACTCAGGTTGATGACAGATGAGCTTGAATTGAACTTCAATTTTAAGTCAATTCCAGTGGTAATATACAGTTGCTTCCTTTTCTGAATACTGTGTCCTACCATAACTTTACAGACTAAAACACAAGAAAGTTATAGCATAACGAAAACCAACCTTATTTGTCCTAACATCATGTCTTTCGTACATTTTATTTTCATAGGCAAGACTAGGCCGCTTTTGAGGATCTGTAACAGCTGCACCAAAAGAAAATACTAGAAGTATAAGTTGTCAAACAAGGCACATGCACCCATCACAAACGATTATTCATCAAGTAAACCCTCACTTTAGTATCTAATAATATTGCATGCATTTGTCCTTTCAGTCGCTTTAGTAAAACTGCACATTGGTCCCAAAATTTGGAAACATTCATCCTTGTCCATAAAAATGTAATGTCCAATGTGGATGGTGTACCACAAATATAGCAACTAAAGTGGAGATTAAGCAAAGTTATTAACTAGAATGATCAACAGATACTTATCAGACAAAAATGAGAGTTCATTCATTAATCATCAGCAACTTATAACATAAAAGTAATGCTTCTTAATATTCTTAAGGTTGAAAAAACAGTCATAAAGATGACAAGCAAAGCAAAATAAGAACATTACACCCCTCTTTCTGATGATGCACTTAAACTGAACACCCAAGAAACTGGGTTATCCCATTACCGCTTAACAAAATAAAAGCCACATACATATCAAAAATTGAAACTCCGTACTTAACATCAATATCATGAAACCTAAGTACTAACATACAATGAAAAACCAATAAACAAAGCCTGCAAGACAAGTTTGGTAAACAGTTGAATTGCATATCCCATAAAACCCCAAAAAATAGAAAAACATATAAACAGGAGGTAAAAAGAAAACACAATATTATACTTTGATAGCGTTCACTAAATTCAACCCAAATACACAACCATCCACCCAAAGAACCAAAGACCATACCTAAGGGTGCCCCAAATGCATCTGGTGGCAACGGATCAAACTCCACTCCAAGAATAGGTCCATCTTCCCTCAAAGGCTCCCCCAACTGAGCCTCCACACAAGCAATTGCTCTAAGCTCCATTATAGTCTGTGGCGACTCATAGTACCCCCGAGGCACCACATTCCTCAACTCCGAACGGGTAAACGGACTGGAGCCTGAACCCGACCCGGATCCGTATTCAGGACCCACTTCAGAAGCCAGCTTGGGCTCCTCAACCGGAGAATCAGGTAAAGCCGCCGCCTTACGCGGCTTTTTCGACGGCAACTCCTTCTTGTCCTTCAACCGCCGGTGACAGAACCACATCTGCAACTGCCGATCGGACAAACCCAACTTCTCAGACAACTCTGCCCTCATCATCTCGGACGGGTAATTCTCCACTAACCAAAAGAATAAAAATTTAAAAAAAAATAAGTGTACAACAAACCTACAAATTGAACAAGAAAACAGAAAGGCTAACAACAACGAACCAGCATAAGCTTTCTCAAGCGTTTCAAGCTGAAACGGCGTCTTCATCTGGCGCTTTGGCTTGCTCTGACCCTCACTCGAATTTCCAAATTTGCTGTTACTTTCATTGTTATTGTTGTTGTCATTGCTGTTTTCTTCCCTCTTGACCTCGTTGTTCTCTGCCTCTGCCTCAGCCTCCATGGATCGAGATCGAACCACTTTTCCCCTTCAAACCCTAAGAATCCACAACGAAGCCACAAAAAGAAACACAACCACGCAGCACAGAGAGGAAAGGGAAATAATTAGGGCAACTGAATGGAATCGATTTTAGTGTTTCTTTGTTTTTATTTATTTTTGTCATCTCTTTTTCTCTTTGGAAATCAAAATTTCCGTGATAGTCAAGGAATGGAAAGGCACAGAATTATTATCCTTTGATGAAAAATAAATAAATAGCAACACGATAATTTAAATTGGAAAGATAAAAAGAAAAGCAGCGTGTAATAAGAGATTGAAAAGATAGAACAATGAAGATGAAGAATAAAAGAACAAATAATAAAGCAATATTAATAAAAAGATTGATAATCCATAAACAAAAATAATAACCCAACGACAACAGTTCCTCTTTCTTGACTACTATAACTCTTCTGCCACCTTTCATAATAATTTCTTGTAATTATTAATTACAATTACAATAATCTGTTTTTCTTCTTTTCTTTTCTTTTCTTTTTTATGAACGAACGGTGTGATCCTCTGATGCTCGTGTCAAACAGGAGGGCCAGCTAAAAAACAAAACCGAAGCCGAAGAACGAAGAGTGTCCTTTTATTTTCTTTTGTTTATGTTTCTTAATTCTGTTTTTTTTTTATTAACCAAAATGAAATGTTTCTCTCACTGCGTGTGTTTGTGTGCATCACTTTCTCTCCCCCACGTTGTTTTAATTCGATGAACTTTTTATTCTGAGGTTCTTTCTTTCTTGTCTCGGGTTTGATTTTTCTTTCGTTGAATTTTCTTTTGATTTTGTTTTTCTTTTTTTTCGTATTACTTTAGTTTTGGATGTAAGTTTGGTCCATTGGGGGAATTGGAGAGAGAAGAATTACTGAATGTTGTTGTTCAAGTTGGTGGGTTGGATTGGTTCTTTACAAAGATGATTTTGTTTCCAAGCCTCAGTTTTGGTGATTCGGTATCTTCGGCGTGCTATGATCGAATGGATGTTTAAGGTTTGTGTTTTTGTGGGGCCCATTCTAGTTCCTGTGCCTTCCACACATCATTAACTTGGGCTTCTTTTTGGGCCTGCGAGATCAACATTCTCCACTCTTCAAATCTTACCAATTTCTTCCTGCACCATATTATTTAACACATGCATTCAACATAAAATTTTAAAATAGTTCATTTACATTAAGTACAATGATTCAAAATTAGATTTTTTTAGTCTTGGATTATTAGTTCATCACAACATCACACATGTTAGTTGGTATGTGAAGGACTCTTTCTAAGTTCTTGAAATTTGTTGAATTGGTTAATGCTTAGATGTGATATAAATGGGAATATTCAACTAATGGTCAAAGAAATTCATAAAAAAAAAAACAGAAACTAATGGTCAAAGGGAGAAAAGGGTTTAACTAACAAATGTTTGACAGTGATTATTAATGTGGCTGGTCAAGTCAAAGGGAAACAACCTTGCAGTAAGTGGTGAGTGAAAAACTCTAAACCTTATTTAGGCAAAAAATTTCCTTTTATTATTGTAATCATATTGGTAAAAAATAAACGACATCCTTAATATTGCCAAATAACTAACATGTGATTGTTTTAAACAGTACATGTGTTCCCTTGAAGAGGCATCTTAAGTTTAAATTTCAATTTTATGACCATCATGCATTTTTTTATTTTTTTTTACTAAAATGGGATCATTTTCAAAAAAATTACAAATATGGGCAAGTCGTGTCAACTTGGCACGACTTTATATGCAAAAGTCGTGCCAAGTTAGCACGACTTTGTCACGTCAGTCTGAATTCGTGCTAAGTTGGCACGACTTCTGCCACGTCAACTCCTCCTGAAGTCGTG
>Ga0123342_1002218_pt1 | contig 32462 bp, 13 predicted proteins | sample Turbeawhitnodule_FD_89960 | JGI IMG/M metagenome (GOLD analysis project Ga0123342, IMG submission 89960) | Root nodule microbial communities of legume samples collected from Mexico - Turtle bean Mexico white nodule | ecosystem: Host-associated > Plants > Roots > Nodule | place: Mexico: Nepantla... | reverse complement strand
GAATAATTGGCAATGACTTGATTTCCATTTGGTAATTTGACATAAATAGGATCAATTTGATGATATGAAGTGAAGTAAGTTAAGGATGAACAAATGTGATCAGTAGCACCACTATCAATAATCTAAGAACTATAAGAAGAAATAGAGTTATTACCAGTTTGTGTTGTCATGTTGGAAGAAATAACAGAGACAAGAAACATTGTCACTGGATTTGACCTGTTGTAAAAGAGCTAACAACGTTTGATACTGCTCAGGAGTAAAACCAATTTGTTGAGACTCCACTTCTGAGGTGGAAAACCACGCTTTTTATAGCATGTAAATGGTATGCCCTGTCTTTCCACAATTACTGCAAATTTGGAAGTATATTCTCTTCCATAACCACCACCCATGCTATAGGTCGTAGCTCTGATACCATATTACAAAGTGGACTTTAAGCCTAACTCAACCCCATAAAATCAGCTCTAGTCGATGTGGGATCTCCAACACACCCCACTCACGCCGAGAGTGACAGCTCGTGCGTGAGATAACATATTATGGGTGGTCCGATAACGGCCCGATAGCGAGTGGCCCGATAGGCCCAACAAACACTCGCTAGGATAGGCTCAAAATGGCTCTGATACCATGTTACAAAGTGGACTTTAAGCCTAACTCAACCCCATAAAACCGGTTCATGAGGTTAAGGTTTGCACCCACTTATATACAATGAAATGTCCTCATTTCTAGTCGATGTGGGATCTCCAACAAAAACAATTAACACAAATACCTTTCTCCCCATTTGGATGTGATAAAAAAAAATTATAGAAGAAATATAACAACATAACAAAAGAAAAGTGACTCTCGATAAATAAGTTTTAACGGAGCAAATGAAGATTTATAGAAAATTTTGAAAAGATAAATAATTGGAGACAATGAATGATGAAGTCACACAATTTAATAGCATTATTCCACATAAAATATTCTTCCATTTTAGCTAATATTTATTAATGTATTAGAAATTTAACCCTCTTTTAGGACGAGTACAAAAAAAATTAGAAATTTAACACTTGTAATGTTAGACAAATTGTTCAAAGTAATGGTAAACAATTATCTTATTTGACTACAATATAGTGTAATGGGATGTTTCTGTGTTTGTGTTGAGAATGTTTGGAGAATCAAATGGATTTTGTAATCCATCAATAGATGTTGCAATTCAAGGAGATCTTATACTATATGCCTCACTTGTGGATAGGGAAAATCTGTAGGAATATCTAGCTCTAAAAGGGTGGTTGGAATGGAGCTTAGACTCTATTCACAATGGATGCAAATATACAACCACAATCTTTAACACAAGAAATGAAGACCACATAGAAGTAGATTTTGATATTGGTTCACCCTACACCTTGGGCTATGTCTAGTTCTCTCTCAAGCATACTACCTAAGATATTTCACTAATCAAATAAATGAGTACAATGAGTACATCAATCTCTCCAGGTTACAGTGAGTACACAAACCACTCTAAGTTATAATGAGTATGCGAATCTCTCTAGGTTATAGCGAGTACACAAAGCTTTTCTGGTTATACCAGTCTTAATATATTCCTGAGACTGAGACCTCTCAAGATACAATAAAAGTACTATCTGATAGAGTATAATAAAAACTCATTGGATATACTTCACAGTATGAAGAATAACAAAGTTTATACATACAACCCAAAAGACTAGATGCTCTAAAACAATATATAAAAATCTCGTGTATGTTGGATCTTTTTGTACAAAGTTGTTCTAATTGTTCTTGTCTTCATCTTTGTCTTGTAATCCTTTATATAACTTTGTTATAATGGTTGTTTGAAGCTCGAAACACCAAGACTTGATGTTGCACTAATTTCACTCAATATATCTTCCTTGTTTTAGTAGTAGAGGCTCAAAAAAGAAACTTCTACTTTGATAGTTTTGGTGAGTCTTAAATGTTTGTGTACTTATGGAAGCAATACAAATAGATTCGTAATCTATTGTAATAAAAGAAAATCAAATTGATTAAAATAAAATCATTAATTTGAAAACTAATGTTTTTGAAATCTTATGCTAACGTTGTATTTCGAAAACTGCAAGATCGTCTAACAAATTTAACATAAGAAGATTGTATGTTTAGCACTTGTGAGATCGTCTAATATGTTTAACATAATGAAATTGTTTAACACGTTTAACATTGGAAAATCATCTAACATTACTGTTTAACATGATTATCTTAACACTACACATGAAAATCAATTTTTTTAGAAATCTTTATACATTTTAAAGCTTTTGTTTATAGAAATCTCATAAATTTGCTTATACACATAAGCCCGCCTAATACGATATTGGATCATTTAGAGGTGACTAGACCATCTAATATCTTAATAATCATAACATCTAGACCATCTAATATCTTAATAATCATAACATCTAGTATCTTGACTTGACTAATTGATCTCAATACTTCACACACATAATTACATAATGTAACAGATGATGAAATGTCAAAATAAGATATCTCTTCCATGACACTCTCTTCTTATCACAAGTATCTTGGCTTGACTTACTTAAAATACCATCCTCACCAATTGCTTACTTAAAATATTATAATGAAACTTCATTTTCCTTAAATGAAACACTTATTTGTTGTAATTATTGAAATTGTAAATTAATTTATATTATTAAATATTTTTACTAAATATTAAAAACATTTTAAATTTTGACATAGCTTATGTCTAAATTATATAATATATACATTGTATTTAAAAAAATTAGTAAGCTTCTCTCTATCCACAGAAGGATCAAATTTTAAACTTTCATTTTTTCCTTCTCAAATTCAACCTCTGCTTGTTCTGCTCAACCTACTTTCATGTCTAGACAATATCTATTTTAGGATCAGTTATGGCAGAGTCTGAAGAGCACATAATTTTTTTATCCTCTTTAGAGGATGCCAAGGGCCTATAATTCTTTCTGATACATACCAATATAACCCTAAGCCTGCATCACATTTCTTACTCTAAGCTACACACTACTCATACTCCTGCTCCTATATTACATCCGAATCCACATGCTGCTGACTCAGCCTCTATAAGGATAACTTAGGAGAAAATAGTCATCTCTGTCTAAATAATAATTTACTAATCATTGCTACTCTCCTGCACTGCAACCTGGACCAACTAGACTGACTTTTGGAAGTTCATCTACAAACTAGTGATACGTGACACTTCTGCAATAAAATAGCCACTGAGAAATCCTGTCTTCTTCTTGCTGCAATAAAATAGCCACTGAGAAATAGTGTCTTCTTCACGGATGCTCTGATGAAGTGCAAAGTTATACGGATGATCTGATGAATTGCAAAGAAGAAAGAATATAATAAGTTATGTCTTACATATACAATTAACGCAAAAACAGTTAACAAAACTTCTTATTCTTTATGGTGTCCTCTGTGTTGGATTTTAGGTTTGTTCTTGCATAGGTTTGCTCTAGTATGTTCACATCCTTTCCTTTGTCTGGTGTTCTAAGTTTGTCCTTGTATGGGTTTGTTCTAATTTGTGCAGGTGTGAACAAATTTGCACAATCTTATTGTAAATTGTTGTTGTGTGTGTCTATATCTATCTATCTATATATATATTATATATATATATATATTATATATATATATATATTATATATATATATATTATATATATAATATATATATATATATAATATATATATATAATATATATATATAATATATATATATATATATATATTAGATATATATATATATATATATATATATATATTTGTTGTTGAAAAAAATAAAATTAACAGAACTTCAAGTGTAAGGGAATGGATGCAGATAATGATAAATGATTACCTAAAGAACTAAGTGAATGCTGACATTACAACCCAGTTTACCCAGATACAGTTACAAACTTGGCTAGTTTAAACTAATGTCCAGAAAGGATCACTAACGAGTGCAGCACAAATATCAGACCTATTGGTATAATTGTGTATGTAGTAAATGGGTAGTCATACAAACTGTAACTTTGTAAATCCACAATTACCATTTTTGAATTTGCAAAAGGGTGATTTACCAGTTACAACATAGCACATATAATGAATTAATAAAGGTCAACAATAAACAGGTCACAATACCTACCTATAATTCAGTTAAATATTTGAAAGATAAAAGGAACAAACTACTAAAATTGGGGACAAAAATATTGTTTTCTACTATTATAATTTAATTTGAACCAAAATCTGACATAATATAGTTACCTAACATTCTGGTTCCTCCGTGCTTCAGTAGCTAGGTGAATGCCATCATATCTACTGGCATTACCAGTTTGTGCTGTCATGGCATCTTGGACCCTGTTTTTAGACATTTTATATGTATGAAGCCCTTTAAAATTGCTTTGAACTTCAGCCATTTGGTTCACAAAATATCCACCCTTACCATGCTGCAATTTACTGTTATTTGCATTTAATATTTCTTTGTCTCCATCTTTATTGGTTGTTGCATTATGCACACCATTTGTGGATGTTATGTTTCCTAAAGAGAACTTTGATGTGACATTCCGACCTTCTGTTTTCTTCCAAAATTTAGAACTCAAAAAGTCAGTACCAGGTAGCTTGCAGCAGGTGTCATCTGTGACATCAGTATAGGAAAACCTGCCACTTGAAACTGCCATGTCATATGAAATTTCATCCAGGGCCATCTCTAGACCATGTACTCGTGACTCCAGAGAATTCATACCACTTTGGGAGCTTCCAATAAATCTCTACACTCAAATGAAGATGAAGTCATGAGTCAAAAATATATATTTATTATTGTGAGAGACCATGTGTGAACCACAATAAGAAAGTGTTCGGACTATTAAAATTTCAAGATTTTAGCTAAAAGTATATGGTAATCTACTTCTTGGTTTCTATAACATATGCAGCTCGTTTGTATTCTAAATTAACTAGTCCAAAGATGAAAAATATTGTCCTGAATCAGAAACTAAAAATACACGCAACTTTATAAATGTCAAAAAGGAAAGAAGTATGAAAATTCAATCTACCCAACATGTTAGACAGTCAGAAGACTAGACCTATGAAAAATAATTCAAAAGCTCAATACAAAAAGGTTAAATTAGATAGGTGTAGTGCTGATTTGTACTCTGAAAGGCATAACAAGGCACAAAAGTATACCTGGAGAACATCTAATAGATTTGATTGCTGGTTTTCAATTTGAATAAGTTGTTCCCGAATCAAAGAAAAATCCTCAACATCTTGTGCATTGTCACAAACATCATTTGCACCATTGTCTACAACATTTGCATCAAGACCATCACCGTAATATGGAACCACACGAGATTTTGAACCACTGAATCTCTTCACCTTTTCATCAGACATCTTGCTAAAGAGAACCCGTTTTATCTCTGCCCTTGAATTTACTCCATTTTGATATGGGGTTGTTGGACTAGAATTTTCTAAATCGCACCTTTTTATAGCATCTTCCCTAGACATGTTTGAGTAGGAGGACCTTGATAACAAACTTTCAAGTTTATCAACTGAGGATTTCTCATGATCATTCTGATGCAATGTTCTCATCCTTGAATTCTTCTCATTACTCTTTGAATAAATTTCTCCTTTTATGGAGGACATGAACGAAACCCCAGATGGAGGAGACCTGTTGGCAGGGATTCTTTTAATAGACTTAGAACCAACACTGGGTGAACTTTTAGTGACAGACTGACCTTTGTCATCATCTGTGCCTGCACAAAACTCCAAAATAGTAAGGAATTATATTACTTCAGCAGCATTTATAAAAGCTACATCCCTTAAAAATTATTATTAAAGTATAGAAATATTGTGAACTCAATTTCAAATTCTGAACTGGAACAATTTTTGGTCAATTTGGTGTCTTACACAACAACAAAAAAAAACAGCAAGTTTTATCTGACACAACTATGATAATTCTTAATCATTGGCATTCTTAAAATAAATTCAATCAAACTGAATACATATGTGAGATGAAATACTACAACAAATAGCCTGTACATGAAAACATCATGTGTGTTTAAGGGTTTGATGCGTTTAAGGGTTTGAAAGTAACTTCACTTGAAAACTTAGCACAATGCAAAAATAAAGCCTTACCACTGACAGAATCACATTCAGACTTAATCAAAGTGGGAGTATCCTCAGCTACCTCCCTCCAAGCCTCCAAAGCTCGGTTCATAGTCTCTCGAACTACTTTGATCTGTAACAAACAACAGGAACACTCACTTCAATCATGTGGACAATCCATCAGTATTATTAATCACTATTATTATTATTATTACTATTATTATTGTAGTTTTTAATTATTTTAAATTTCACTACCATTCCAAGGATGAAAAAAGTTAAATTGGTAATTTACCTTATCAAATCTCCTATTCTGCAAGGAATCCAAACAAACAACCTTGTGCTGAGAGGCCAAGTCTCTCTCCACCGAAGCCACCTTAGACAATGCCTCCGCTGCGGCTTTCCTCACCGTCCAGTCCTCACTAGCGAGGAACTCGACCAGGCAGGGCACAAGCCAGCTCATGGCGCCACGGCTTGACGCACCGCCAACGGTGATCACACTTCCGATCAGCACTAACAGAGCCGCCCGCGCTCTGCACACGTCGCTCTTCACTAGCTTCGCCAGCCGCGGCAGCGCGCTCCGCCGGAGCGCCTCCGTATCGGGGTCCGGCGCCGCCTCAACAGCCGCGGCGAGGCACAGCGCAGCGCCGATCTGCGTGTTGGCTTCCTGTTCCTGCACCAGCGCATCCATGAGCGGCCGCAGGAAGGCGGTGGCAAACGGCAGCCGCGTGATCCTCGACGACATCGCCGCGACTGCGTCCACACATGCAGATCGCACGGCGGAGTCGGTGTCACGGAGGCGACGGAGCACAGTGGCAAGCATCCTGGGAAGAAACGAGGAGAGAGCTTCGCCGTGGAAGCAAGAGAGAATGTTTAAGAGATGAACACATTGTTTGCGAACGGGAGATTTGGCAGAAGAGTCAGTGTTGTGAATGCAGGAGAGGAAAGAGGAGAATGAGTCATGGCTTAGGGTTCGGGCAATGGACTCAAGTTCCGCCACTGCCCCGGGGAGCGTGTCCCGGTCGGAGAGTTTGTTGAGGCACGTGATGACTCGCTGTCGGAGATTCTGAACCGACTCCGTGGCGGTGTTTGGCGGCGGTCCGCCGAGCGAGTGGCGCCTGGAAGACATTGTGGATAGTTTTCTTAAGTAAGCAGCGGGCAAGTCAGCCACTCGGCATTCAAGTATGGGAAGAGACAATGGAGAAGAAGCCTAACTGTTAAACGGTGCGTTGAGAGTGATTTGGCGGCAGAGTTTGGAAGAGTTGAGATGAGAATGGCTTAAAGGAAGTTTGGTTTTCATTGTTGTTGGGATTTTATATCAACACAGTTCAAGCTGTTCTGTGCACATGGATGCTCAAGTCTTGTTCAACTCAGATTAACAACTATCATGTGAAAATCTTTACTGCAAACATATCTTTAATTTTTATCCTCATTTTACTTCTCATACAAATATTTATTTACACTCTTCCAATCTCAAATTCCGACTATTTTTATTATGTTTTTTTTTTAAATTGTGTTCTTCATTAATTCATAATACTTTTTAAAATATGAATTTTTAATCTTTATACGTAAGGAAATGTTTAATATGGTAAAAATGTAAGATTATAATGAATTATCCATTATAATTTTTTAATACAATTATTTTAAATTTGTAAGATTAAACCTGTGTCAGATAAATCTTTTATAATTAAACTTAAAAAGTAATTACATGGTTAAAGATAAGATCACAAATATATTTTCATTGTATGCAACTATGGAAAATTGATAAATTATTTTATTGTAAACATTTTCATTATATTTAAAAAGTTGTTCTGTCTTTTAAAATATTGATGGTGATGTAAATATTTGTAATTATTAAAATAGATATTAAATATTTTCTATAATTATAACTATTGAAACATTTTTTTTTCTTATTTATAAAAGAGAAATTCATTAACATTATCAAAAAAATGTATGTTAAATTGAGAATTTTTTTTTTCAAATATTAATATTCACTTCTAAATATTTATATTCATTAATATAATTCACTGTTCATAACATAATTTACTATGGAATATTATAAATTTAAATTTAGATAGAAGGAAGGTTTTCTTGAGAGGGTTTATATCTGAGGAAGTTACTGTTCCACAACTTATTAAAACAATGCTCTATTTTCTTTAAAAAAAAGTATGCATATTTAATATTTAATCATATATTAGTTACCCAAAGAACATAATTGTTAAAAAATATTTTATAATAATTTTAAAATAATTATTGTAAAATTAACAAATTTATCATTTTAAATAATCTCAAATTTTTCATCTCAATAACTTATATATATATATATATATATATATATATATATATATTATATATATAATAAATATTGACTTGAAAACAAAAAATATATGATTTTGAAAGTTAAACTTAAACATCTTGATTACTCATTAACAAACATTTAAAGTAATAGTTCTATTAAATAGTGATCAAGAAAGAATTAAAGATTATATAATTTTGTTCATAGATCAATAAAAGAACAACTAGAGATACATAAATAGATGACAATAAAGTAAGGAGAATTCATTATTATGTTATGTGTTTTGTTTAACCACTAACTTAGTGCTAAAGTATTTTTTATATAACTCTAAATAGATTTAAGTATCTTCTATGCTCTTCTAAGAATATATATATGAAATCATATTATTTCATTCTAATGTCTGAAAAAAAACTATTTTTTTATGGGTAACGGTAATGCATCCAAATGCACTAACATGTAAATGAATTGTTCCCTTTCTTGAATTTATCTCCAAGTTATGTATACTTAAGTGTCTTCTTTGATTTCTTCTTCACAATCTCATACACACATTCAGAAATAAAGCAGTAGCAGTAATAAAATAAAATAAAAACAGAATGATGATTAATTGACATGCTTAAACGTAATTTTGATAGCTAATTCTCCAACATTAAGATGAGTTCATAATGTACCTTATAATTCATTTTATAAGGAAAACTTAGCATTGGTCAGCATATGTACCCAAGAATAGCACATGATGAAACCACATGTAGCACAACACCATCTGTTGTTTCATGTGAAAGTTAAATTAATTAAAAAAAAAAGATAAAAAAAAATATTCTCTTTCTATAATAATAATAATATAATGAGAAAGGTATATTGTAAATGTAGTTTAGGAGGACCAAATATGGAGCATGTGAATGGGGGATATACATACACACTTTATTATTTAAAACACAGTAATCAACTTGAATCGGCATCACGTGACCCTTGAATGTGTATATGTAACCACTGAATAACAACAATTTATTTATTTGTTTTTCTTGTAAGAAGCAAAACATTTCTATTGGTACATAAATTTGTTTCTGTTCGGTCGAATATTTTTTTGTCTTTTTATAGTAATTATCTTTCTAAAAAGCAAGGATCCAACCAAACTTAACTTTGATTCTTCTGGTGAGTAATTGAACTACCCAAAAATTATGCCACATACATGAAAGGTGAAATTAAGAGGGTGAGAAAAAAAAATGTAGAAAAAGCTAAAAAGTGTTATGATCTACCATCCTAGCTACTTGGTGTGGAAAAGACTAAAGAGATTTATCCATCTGCTTCTCCGTGATTTAAGTTAAGAGGCAGCAACTATTGAAAACATGATAAAAGGATTGGTTTAGGTATCTGCTGGAACCTACAAAGAGTGTTTCATTATTATACATTGAAGAGTATGTATGATATGCCTTATAATTCATGGAATAAGAAAGGGACAAGGAATAAGTTGATGAATGCATGTGACCCATTTGCATTTCCTTTTCGTGACCAAGACTTGCCAGTTCTTGGTTTTGTGTTGTAGTTATCACATTGTGACCACCCCCTTTGGATAATTAGAACAATCATATATAGAAGAATCTGGCATCTTTTGTTATCATCAATGTTAGTGTGTTTACCTTTCTCCTTGCACTTGCACTGTAGTGGTAAAATTTCTCAACATCTTTATCAACTCAAAACGGCAAAACATTAAGGTACTCGGATTTATAAGTTTGTTTATAAATTCTTCAGCATGTTCTATGTATTTAATTGATCTGGTGATGCATTAAGATGAAAAACTATTGTAGAGTTATATTACTATTTCCTATAGTAAAAAAATATCATCGATCAAAACAAAACATGTATTTTTAATATAGTCTTTATTTTTATTCGATGTAATACACACTCTTCAGGTTGAGACTATCAATTCGTATGTGACCTAATAAACTCTTATTATAATAGATTTTAAATGATTCTAATATCATATTACAAAGTGAACTTTAAGTCTAACTCAACTCCATAAAACCATTTTATGAGATGAAATTTGCACCCATTAATATAAAATGAATTGTCCTCATTTCTAGTCGACGTGAGATTTCCGACAAAAATATCTTTATTTCTAATTGATACATTTTCAACAACATAAAATATCATCAAATATTGTAGTATTTTTTAATCTAGATTAGAGGGTCATGTTTTAAAAATCAATATATGCAGCATTCAGCTGTAGCATAGTGTTGGAATCAACTGGTCTTATTGCTTAGAAAAAGAACTTACTTTTGCATAGAGATTCAAGGGGCAACATAATGAAAGTTCAGAACAAAATCTAACTACTGTGCCCCCCACAAGTATAAATAAAAGTACAGGAATTGTTGTAGGAGGTCAAAAATTCTTTTGGACAGATACTTGGAACAACTTTAAGAAACACTTCAATAATAAGTTTAATTATTTAGTTAAAGTTATTCCCCTGGAGATACTCTCAATAATTTTAATTATAGTCCATTCCTGTTTAGTTTGAAGAAAAAACTGGCATAAGCACTTACACTGTAGCATGGCATTAACAATAGTATATTTCTTGTTTTTTCACTCCACCATGGGACTGAAAAACTTAGTGGGAAAAAGATTGTTTTCCCCCATGCATTGGTAGCAATGATAGGTTTGGAGAGGAGAATTGAAGAGATGATAAAGATGGGGGCAACAAGAGGAGGTGGATAAACAGTAAGTATGATGTTAGATGTAGGGTTTTGATGAGTGTGTTTGTGAGGATCATTGTATTGGCCCAGGTCAATGTTGTTTGACTGAGAGGCAAGACCCCATCTATTGAGCTTGTCTTAGATTCAGAAGGCCCTTGAGGATTTCACATGGGGAAGGCCGAAAAGGTGGACCAAAACCATCAAACACTTGGCATGCATTTCACTGCGCTACCTTCATTAACCATGTGTGTTGTGTTTTCCTTCTCAAGGGACACCTCCACATGCACCCTCTGCTTGGGGAAGAAGAACATTTAACACCGCAATGTACATTATTAATTGGGGAGAGAAATTTGGTGCAGAGAGAGGGAGCATCTCCCTCGAAACATTCCCTTCATTCTTCAATTCCCTCATGCCACCTAACACTCGGCATGTGCCCAATAAATTTCGACAATGTGTCCTTTTTCAATCCAAGCAAAATTGTACTCTTGGATAACCTACACACAATTCTGGAATATGTACCATGACAATTAGATTCATTTCTTTCTTAATTTAATTTCCATGCCAAAGTAATAAATACTACTTTCTATTCTTTTAAATTGTTTTTGTGATCACCTATGATGGCTTAAGACTGTTTTGGTTTGCTTAACAAATTACAAATTAAAATTAATAATATGAAAACGGGACTTTGTGATGAGAAGTGTTGTGAAAAATGATGAGTTATTTGTGGTGTTTGTTTGTTTTTCTTATTGTGTCCATGATTTAAAAGTTTGATACGGTTTATGGGTATTTTGTGTATCAGAAATGGATTCCATATGACAAGAACATGGGAAGAAAGGTACAAAATATAAGAAGGTGGGGTTGATTCGGGATGCTTAACTAGTCATGCAAGGAGGTGAGGCTAATACAAGAGAATGATACTTTTGGGTGTTTTTCAATAAATTTAACAAAAGTGGTCCTAAAAATGAGTTAAAATCCTCACTACAGAATTAACGTGGGATTGTACTTTTTGTTTCTTATTAATCATGATGTGATGTTTTTAGATAGTTTCTTCACTATTTTCCAAACCTTCATATTATTTAATGCTTTATAAACATCTTATTTCCTTCATCTAATAAAATGTTTTTTAAATAATTAACCTAATAATATTATTTTAACTGAGCTGAAGTGAGATTAATTTTAAATTTCAATAAATTTAAATTTTAATGAAATTTCGGCTGCTTGAGTATATATTTCATGTTACTTTTAATTAGGTCGACATCGTAATATTGTGTGGGAGCCCGTCTACTTTCGGGGTCTCCATCCTCCACTTTCAACGGCTTTGTCATTTGATCACAACTCCTCCATAAGGTAGTAATGGTGAATGAAATTGGCACACCATTTAGTAGTAGAGAGCTTGACCTACAAAGATGTCAAATACTTACACTTTTATAGTTGTGGTTTATTTAAGGAAATGGTGTTGACATTATTGATTACGTTACCTGGATTAAACTATCTTATACTTCGTCTTTTGCCTTAAAATGTTTAGTGACTTGGTTCTTTGTAAAACACTAAGATCGTTAAATAAATCGTGGACTTCCCTCCGCATGTCCTTCAAACTTTTTTTACATATGCGAATTTCATGTCAAAATCACAAGCTATGAATACGTTATGAGTTGTTCAATCTTTTCTACCTAAAAAATGAAGTGCATCAACACATAGGATCCTAACACGTGCACGAGTTTCATCTATGACACCTAAACAATTCTAATGGAAACCAAAATTTAAAATTTTAGTAAAACTCAAATACAAAAAAATTATGACAAATTTAAATGAAATTTTTCATAAACAGACCTTAAAGTAGGGATAAAATTGATTGTTATTTAAGATTTGCGGTTGGACAACACTACCATCTGGTTGATTTAAGAATAATTCCTCCAACATCAAAATCCCATTAAATACATTATGAAAGTGATGGGAAACTGTTTCTCTGAACCGATGGAAGAAGAATGAAACACTTTGATTTTTCACGTTATTTCCAATAATGTAAAGAAATTTAGCAACTTTTTCTTCCACGATTGATCAATATGCATTCTTAACAAGTCTGGTTTCCCTAATTTGTTCACACAATTTAATAAATGCTTATAGTCTCATGCGAATAATGTCACGACAATGTTCAATGTGCACCAAGTACTCCATCAACTCTTGTTTGCGACGATCTTTTCGTGGTTCAAACTTAGTAATAGATTTTCTTGTATCACTTAACATACGTAGCAAATTCAATCTAAAAGCAACGATGCAAAGGATCATCACTGATGCAACTTGTGTGTTTTGTTTATTTGTTCTTCTATTTGTGAAATTAGATTCATGTCCACACGAGCAACATCGTTATAAATTGCAATTGTGTCTTAAAAAATTTTAACCTCCTCCTTCTCAAAATGTAGACGCAAATTGCTATCGTTATCCATATAATGTTTATCTTGTCATTGACAACCATGAAACACAATTTACTTCAATAACATATATATAATATTGCTCATGTCAAACATTTTCGTGACTGTTACCGTTAACAGTTCATGGTCAAGGTAATAAGTACGATTCGAGTTATGGTTACCTTAAAATAGTGTTTATACTACAAGTAACTTTAATCATTTTCAGTTGGAGTTACCATAGTAGAATTATTGTTAATGGTAGGGTCAATTTTTTATGACCATATATTATGGTTATTATTTGGGGAAGGGTAAAGGGCTAAGGTTGGGCTAGGGATTAGCTTATGATTAGGGTTAAGACTAAGATTATGGTTATAACTAAAGGGATGTAGGGTTAAGGTTATGGCTATAATTAAGTTGATGGTGAGGGACAAAGTTATGTTTATATTTAGGGCAATGGTTATGCTAAGGGTTAGGGGTAGGTTAGGTAAAGGTGTAGGGATTGTGCAAGGAGTGTAGTTAGGGTTAGGATTATGTATAGATACAGGGTTAATGTTATGATCAGGGATAACTTTAAGGGTAGGGTTACTAGGGTTACCATCATAACTAACTATATTAAGAAAAAAAAATTATAACTAAGTATAACACACAAATTCATATTCATGTCAACATAATTATAATTCACACAAATAAAATTTTAACTAATTATAATACACACTAATACAATTTTAACTAACTATATTGCACATAAATAAATTTATAATTATTTATAATACACATAAATAAATTTATAATTATTTATAATACACAAAAATAAATTTATAACTAATTATAATACACACAAATCAAATTATAAATTATCACAAAACACAAAACAAATTAACAACTAATTATATTACACACAAATAAAATTATAACTATACACACAAATAAATTTATAACTAATTATAATACACACAAATAAATGAAATAAGTAATTAAAATACACACAAATAAAATTATAACTAATTAACTTTTTAACTAATTATAACACAGAAAAATTAATTTGTAAGTAATTATAATATAGAAAAATTAATTAATAACTAATTCTAATACACAAAAATAAAATTTTAAAGCATAGAGGTTAAAGAGCAAAGGACTCAAAGTTAACAAATAAATTTATTTATTAATAACCTAAATTAATTATGCAACCAATTATATACAAATCTACAAGTTTCTAATTATTAATTGAAATATAATTTTTTTTAAAAATTATTTAATAGGCATTAATTAAATGTTTAATTTTTTTTTTAAAATACAACCACAAATTCAGTAATACTTTGTTTAAATATTTTAGAGTACTACAATTTTTTTAAATACGAGTAAACATATTTTTAACATCTAAAACACTTTAATCACATAATTTTTTTTCCAGTTCCCAAAATCTAAAACCCTAAACCCATGAACAACCACATCACTCCACACCAAATCATTGCTAACATATTCATACAAACAAACATGCATGTACTCCAAATCATTTCAAAAAAATGCTACACAAATCCATAAAAATAAATAAAAAACTTACTTGTTTTATGAAGGAGCCTCACAAAAAGTAATGTCAAGAATCCTAATTTTTTTTTCAAACCTCCACACCACAACAAGCTTACAAGCAAGAGGACCTAGAGAACACATCCCACCAGCCAAGAAGGAACACCACTAAAGTCAAGAACGAACACCAACAACTCAATAACAACCTCAAACCAAGTCAAACAAAACAATTGCAATGAGTAAGTTCACAAAACATAAGCATAATTGAGTATACCTGAAGATAAAGATTTGAACATAATCTATTAAAGGTCTTAAATTAGCTAGTAATCAATTATGATTGAGGTTGAAGGCACCACATAAACAATTTCGCTTAGAAAATATAGGACATAATCGATTATCTTGCATATGTTTTCTCATACATAATTGATTATCTACTAGAAAAAAATGTTAATCGATTATGGCCTTTGTGTATTAATGCACCTAATCGATTATGGCTCACCATAAACCCTAAACCCTAAACCAAATACGCTTCATCCGCACTCACCATTCCTCATCAACAATATAACTGTGGAAGCAAACAAATCATTAATCAAAGTTGTGTTCGTTAGATGTTGTTTTTTTAACTTATATCAAATACATACTTTTTTTTTTCTTCATTTATGTCCTAAAATCATTTTCAATTGATGTCACTAAAAAAAATTCCAACAAATATCAATTATAATTGTTTATTTATTTACTAACACATGTTGAAGTAGTTTCTTAATATGTTAGTTAATATTTTTCTATGGAGGAGTACCTCTTTCCTAGTTTCATTGATATCAATAGGAGTTATTTTTTATTTTTATTGTTAGGTTTAATTTTCTTTGTTTTAGACCATTATCTCTCGCTTTATATTAGTTAGAGTTTTTTCAATGAGAATTCAAATTTTTCAATTAACATGTTTTGTGGTTATTTTTTTAATGTTTCTAGTGATTTTTCTATAAGAAGATCAATGTTATCTTTTACCAATCATTTTGTTAGGATTTTTTTTTCATGTGTTGATAAAGAAAACTTTCAACCAACATTAATTAGGTTTCTTTAACCAATGTCAACCAAAGAAGTTGTTTAGCCTGAAAAAAAATATGAGACTATATTAATTGAGAAAAAGTTTTATTAACGTCAGACAAATTTTTTGAATAAATTTTAATTAAAAAATAACATTAATCAAGATAGAATAAAAATTATTATCAATATTATAATTTTTATATTATTAATACTTAATAATTATTTATTATTTTAATTCATTTTTAATCTAGTGGAAATTTAAATACTTTATTTAAATAAAAAAAATTAAAATTTAATGGTTAAATTTTTATTTGAAGAAAGTATTTGAAAAACAAAACATATCAATTCAAATTTAATATATTGAAATATTTTTAAAAATTATAAAATTTTCTTAAGGTAAATATTTCATACAACTAGTTAAATAATATAGCAAGTTTTTATTTTATAAAATTCATGCTAGGCAACATGTGTATCACATGGAAAATAGCATAAAACTAAAAAAGAAAACATAAAACAAAAACATAGAGAGACAAGACCAAACCCATGCGAACAAAAAACAAAAAAAAAACAAAGAAACTCTCAAGAGTAGTCTAAACAACTACATTGAGAGTTTAAAACAAAAAATGAAAAAATTAAATAAATACTAGAAGACAAACGAGGGAACATTCTCTAACGTGTAACTCCCATAAAGATAACAAGGAGAAATGATTGAATTCTAAAACTCATATCAGATTAACCCTCAATTATATTCAATAACGGTAATAAAATCATATGATATTGATGCACATCAGTACCATTACTTTTTCTTTAGTTGACCTATTTTGGAGGTCAACTTATTGACTTTTATTATGACTTGAGATGAATGACACACTCTTTTGGAGATTTGAACCGGTTCATTGTCTTCACTTAATGATTTCTCCTTATCCATCTTTTCAGCCTTAAGCTAGAGATCAAATTGACTTCTTCTAAGAAAATATCAGTCAATGTAAATTAAACTATATCTACTGCCAAGATGGTCGGACATGACTTTTGAGTCTCTTGTTCATCGGCTGAAAGAGATTCAAAACAATTTTACAAGACTAAATATTAAAAAACAGATTTGGAAGTAACTTGTTTGGCAACAATTAATTTAGGGCTTGTTCCATTAGTTGTAGATTTGAGATAAGAGAGTCCTTCTAAAATATCGGAATTTTCAAGAGGCAACTAGTTTTTTTTGTAGCAACTCATTTGATTCATGTACATCCTCCAAAGAGAACATATCAACAAAATATCATCCTAAGATCCTGAATCAACTGCTATATCTTCAACAAACTTCTTAAATTTTTTACCAACAAGAAATTCAGCCTCCACTTGATCAACAACAACAATATCAAAATCAATAACAACTCTCTCAACTTCCACATCCAATGCATATTCTAACTATGAATAATTACAATTAAATTTTGCAAACTTAAAACTATTACATGTAGGATTAATAAGAATTGGGTAATGTAAAAGAAAAGAATGAAGTACGGGTGATGAAAAGGAAAAGGATAAATTAAGCCAAAAAGAGAAGCAAAATATTGAGGAATATCATACTATAAAAATTATTATTACAAGTATTAAATGAAAAGTTAGATGATGTAACACATCATCTATATCAAAACAAAACTAAAAGTGTATGTATACTGACTAAAATTTTGATAAACTAAGTTTTTTAATAAGCACTTTCAAAAGGTAAAAAATATTTTTTCTATATTCTAAATTAATTCATGTAAAAATTATAAAATATATATAAATAAATTTTATATTGAAAATACATGTGACCTAAGAAAATATGACCATGAGGCAGAACAATTTAATTCAAGAAAAATACAGAAAATTGTGTTTGAGTTGCATGTTTGGATCTGAATGGTGGTGGCCCTTGTTCTGTCATACTTAGGTGTTAGTTCTGTCCATATTCTCTCAAGAAACATGGTACTGAATAATTAGTTGGCATTAAATTTATATATTACGTTACGTTATATATCAGCTAATCTTCATAATTCCACATGCAACCTGCAAAACTTTTTTAATTTCAATTTCAGTTTGAAAAACGACATAAAACATGATAAGCATTTTTATTATATACTCGTAAAGCTGTATCTGAGAGGAAGATGAGTTCAAAATCATTGGCTATGTCATAGTCAACAACAAATACTTTATTATTGTTTTAAAATCATTTAAAAAAATATAATGATAATTCATCTTGATAAGAGATAATCTATTTTTTTATGAAATGATAAGATGTCGAATAAATATTTTATTAATTAAGTATTTTTTTTTACATTGTCAATTATGATTGTAATAAATGAGACTTTAAAATACAAATAAAATTGATTTTTCGAGGTGTGAGTGATCACTGTCCGTAAGGACTTATCCGCGGTGTATTGCGCAAGTCCTTCAGGATACCAGAGGAACCTTTTAGAAATTTTCGAAGATCAGAATTAGCAAGTTACTCTTTAAAAGAGTAATAATAAACCCAACAATATTATAATAAAGTAAAATATTAAATGATAAGAGAGAAAGAGAAAAATAAGAAAAGGTAATAGGAAGAACAAAGGATCTCCTGTGGTGGGTGAAGAATATGAAGAAGGTGAGTGAGAGAGATGCATCTTCAAAAGCAAATGGATGTGATATTTATAGATGGAGAAATCACAACTACCGCACTTTCAAACCCTAGTTGAGCGTAACTATTCCATGGTCATGGTCGTCGGAAACGGAGCAATTGCTGGTGATGGAGGAAGACCTGCGTGAATAGAGGAACCAACCACCCAAGACCTTGCAACGTTCTCCAAATTACTTGAGAAAGAAAGGAAGTTGAGCGTAACTCCCTTCCTAAATGTGGTTTTAGGGTTCAAAATCCCATTTGCAATATCTTCTAAATGTGGTTTTAGGGTTCAAAATCCCATTTGCAATATCTTCATATAGGTGTTCGATTTACAATAGTCATGACTTTTATAATTATTAATTTAAACACCGTGTTTAGAGTAATTGGAAAACCTTTTTCACCAATGCTATATGGAAATTATCTTTTAAAAACACTTGCTGAAATGTGTAAAACGGAATAGTTCTCTTTTTAGAAAAATGACTTAAAGTTAATAAATGTGACATTATTTATATAAGAACAGTTGTTTATATAGTTAACATTGCTTAAAAAGTATTTTGTTTCGAATTAAATAAGTTAAAGAAAAGATAAATGAATATTAGTATGAGATCAATTTTAAAGCTTCACAAATTGAGTTAAATACTTATTTAATAATATTTGAGTGAATTTTTATGTGGAGCAAACTTATAACATTTTAAGGCCACAAAATTAAAATAAGTAACTCACTCAGGTAAGCATTATTATGAATGTTTTTTAACAAACTAAAAATATGTGGGCATGCTTTGAGTCGAGTTTTTAAAATACTTATAAAAGAAAAGAAGAGTAAAATCAAATAAATTGATTTTTTTTTTCATAAACCAAAACACAATTTATACACTTTAAGTTTTAGAAAAAATAAATAAAAAATCGAATTCATTAATTGATTTTATTTATGAGATATTACATATGTGCTTTTGATGTCTCATTTCAGAACATCCACAGTTTTTGTATGACAATTACTTCCTGCACCATATAAACACCCAATTTTAGTATGAAAAGAAGAAAATATCCTTAAATAAATAAGGTTATACATTACGAATATTCTTTTTCGGAATGTTTTGGATTTTTTTTTTCTGGAACGAATTATATGTATTATGGATTTTTTTATCCAAAATGAGATTTTGAATTTTGAATTCTAGATATACTTTTTCGAAATGTATTATTTTTAGTTATGGATTTTCATTTCTGGAATTAAGGATATTTTCGAAAATAAAAAAATTATGTTGGGTGAAGGTTAAAAATGATTGGGTTTAGGAAGAACTTGCCTTTTTCTATATAGTGAACAGGCTCATCAACAAGTTTAAACTTTGGGTATATAATGAACAGGCCCATCAACAAGTTTAAACTTTGGGGATTGCTTTTTCAATCCCTCTTTCTTTAAGTTCACTCCTAATTTTCTTTTCATAAAATGAGACGAAAACATGTTCCTATCTGCTGTAACAACTTGATTTCACAATTTTTTTTATGTAATAGATAAATAGACACTCAGCAACTTTATTTGAAGTGACTAAAAAAAGAAGAAACAAAAAAAAAGTGAACAAAATAATAAATAAAGTCACAAGGGAAATTATTTATATTGTATATTTAATTAAGTATAGAAGCTACTTTTAAAAAAAATTTACATTCTAATTAAAAAATAAATTAATTGTGATATAAATTATCTTTATATTTGAAATCAAATTAATTATGATAATAACAGCACAGGTTACTAATTTTAATAGTAATCAAATTATCTGTAATCTTAATTCTTAAAGATTAAAATTGAATTGATGATGACACAAAGTGTAACAATTAATTCAGCTACTGTTAAGAAAAGTAACTTTATAATTAAATGGTAATTAATTCGTTTTAATAAAAATATACAATTTTTGGATATTAAATTTCACTGCTATTAAAAGGAGATATTATTTCAACTGAAATATACAAATAAAAAGTTGTGCCTATTGTGCTACATTTTTTCATAGAAGCTTAATAGAACACAATTTCCTTAAGTGAAATTTTAAACAAATAATTATTCTTACGGGAAAAGAGTATTGGTCTTTTCGAAGTAGAAGATGTTTTACTTGTCTACGAGTTATCACTATGAAGTATGATAGTTAAGTTTTGTCGAAAAGGATGAGGAAATATTTATTTGTAGAAAATTTTTCTAACACTCAAATAAAAACATAAAAAATTATAAGTTTATAAATAAATATAAGAATTGAGTGAGTACTATGAGATTTATCTATATCTATAAGTCCTTTTGGGTTTGGACTGAGATATTTAAAATATATAAAAATACAATTCAATTTTTTTTAATTCAATCAGTTATTACTATATAAATATTTAAGTTATACGATTGTATTTAATTTGATTGTGTACTTGTATATGGTCTAGATAGTACCTGTTACTGACTTGAACAATTACCTCTCGTCTCTCAGTCGTTCCTTCTTCTGCTTCCTTCTCGTACTCGCTCTTCGGTATTCGGTCGGGAGTAAACCTGCAAAAGGTTCTCCAACGATCAAGTAAGTGTTCTGTATAAGAGTGAATGATATATTGATAAAAGCGTACCTTACTCTTGTGTGACGATGTTTATTTATAGTGCTCATAATGCGCTATTTCGTTTATGGACTGTACTTAGTGCAATCTTTTGCACATCTTTGCCAAAACAACATTACTTGATTTATCGCGTGTTACTGAATTTATACCATATTACCTGATTTATCATGTATCTCTTTATCTTATCTTAATGTATTGAATCTATTCAACTGGTCGGCTTCTGATACTAAGTGACTTGGTCCACTCGACTTTAACCGGTACACTTGGCTCCTAGGCTCAAGGGAGAACCTTCCAGAAGAGCCTAGATGTGATCGTTTGGTGTCTCGAGGTTGGAAGTGACAATTTTGATCATTAATGGTTTGCAGTGTCAGTGGTGATTGGAACGTCACTCAACACTTCGTTCGGGTTTAACCTAATTTTTTATCTAGAAGATTTAACTGTTTAGCTAACTGTGTCGTTTCGTGCTCCAACCATTTGAACTCATTGGATTAAAGTGAATCCAACAATTGAGAACAAGACAACGTTTCATCCTTTCATGATAAGAAATCTATAAATAACGGTTCATTTCGAACTTTTCTAGGTTTTACTCTAATCACTTTAATAAGTTGAATTTTGATTGTTTGCTTTACCTTACGTTTTTCTTGTTTAATGATCCGACCATGTAGGTATGATTAAAAACCTTTTTTAGGTAAGTTGTTGGGAGGGATTGTTGTTTCAAACAAAGCTTCCTTACCCGAGCTAACTATTTGGTTTATCACTATCCGAGAGGGATTGTCACGTTGAGGCAAAGCTTCCTTAGTCGTAGTGTAGAGATTTTTAGGCATCGGAAGGGATTGTCGATTGTTAGGCAAAACTTCCTTAATCGTGCCAAGCCTTGGGGCATCTGGAGTGATTGCCATGTTAAGGCAAAGCTTCCTTGACCGAACTGAGTTTTTGGGCATCAGGAGGGATTCCCATGTTAAGGAAAAACTTCCTTAATCGAGCTGAGTCTTAGGGCATCGGAAGGGATTGCCATGTTAGGGCAAACCTTCCTTGACCGAGCAGAGCCTTGAGGCGTTGGGAGGGATTTCCATGTTAAGACAAAACTTCCTTGACCAATCTGAGTCTTTGGGTATTGAGAGGGATTGTCATGTTCAGGCAAAGGTTCCTTGACCAAATGGTGTTCGAAATTTCATCATAATTGAAAATATCCTAAATGTGTGGAAGTCATAATTAGATGGGAGGGGCCTCACCTGTTGACAATACTCCGACGATCAAGTCAGTAAGAGCATAAAATATATTGGTGTAGTATGTATTGCATACTTATCTTACTTTTTGAGGGTCATCCTCTATTTATAGAGTTTTGGCCGATCTCATTCGTCTTTTTTCACCCGAATAATATCACAACAGATTTAAATAATAACAATCATATCTTTTATCTTCATAATCATATCACAATATATTTAAATAATAACAATCATATCTTTTATCTTCAGAATCAAATCACAACAGATTTAAATAATAACAATCATATCTTTTATTTTTAGAATAATATCACAAAAGATTTAAATAATAACAAACATATCTTTAATATTTAGAATAATATCACAAAAGATTTAAATAATAGCAATCATATTTTTTATCTTCAGAATAATATCAAAACAAATTTAAATAATAACAATCATTTTCTCGATTACCTCACATTGAGTCTGCATTTGATTAAGATCATATCGGTCAATGTTCAAACCTTTCCAATTAGGAGGAAGTTGTGCTTCCATGATTTGATCAATAAAGGGATGTCTCTTAGGTTTTTCCTCCAAAAAAATAGTGTGTTCCGATTGGTGAAGCCTGGATGATTGATGAGTCTGAGTTCATAGAATGGTCGTCCTCTCTTGATTTTGTGTGTCCTCGGATTATTCCGGGGAGGCTGGTCTTCTGGCTTCCGAATTTGGCCTTTGGGGCCTTGGTTCAGGTATGATCCCAACCATTTGTTGCTTCATTTGATCATTCTATTCTTGGAGGATTTGTATCTCCTCCTCGTTCTTCTGGCACATGATTTGCATCTTCTCCTTTTTCTTCCGGCGCATCTCCGCCATCTCTCTCTATAACATAGCCATTTGCTCGACCTCGATCATTCTCTCGCTTGTCATCTACCTTGTTGATACCATTTGCTACTCTTCAATACTATTTCGGCCCCACGGTGGGCGGCAATTGTACTTGTATAAGGCCTAGATAGTATCTGCTACCGGCTTGAACAATTACCTCCCGTCCCTCGGTCACTCCTCCTTCTTCTTCCTTCCTATAGTTTCTCTCCCGGTACTCAGTCGGGAGTAAACCTGTAAAATGTTCTCCAACGATCAAGTAAGTGCCCTCGGTATAAGAGTGAATGATATATTGATAAAAGCGTACCTTACTCTTGTGTGAAAATGCTTATTTATAGTGCTCATAATGGACTAATTCGCTTATGGGTCATACTTAATGCATATCTTTCGCATATGTTTGCTAAAACAACATTACTTGATTTATTGCGTGTTACCAGATTTATAGCATATTACCTGATTTATCACATATCTCTTTATTTTATCTTAATGTATTTAGGAATGAAAAAGCGGGGCAGGCCGTGTGGGCCGGCCCGCGACCTATTAGTGAAAAGCGCGGGACGGGCTTACATTTTCAACCAGTTGACTCGTGTTAGCCCGCCCTACATAACCTGCACGATCCAACAACGGGGTGGGGTGGGCTGGCCTACTAACCCACGAAAAAATAATAAAAAGATTATGCTGACTTGGCAGTGGTGGAGTGGAGAAAATAGTTTTTTTCATACCTTCCAAAACGCTAGGTTTTCTTCCTCTGCACCGTTTTCATTCATTCCATATATTTATTCCATTTCGTTTGCTTCACTCTGCCGCCTCCAACTCCGCTCCACTTGCAACTCTGCTTTGCACCGCCTACAACTCCGCTTCACGTCGCTCCGCTTCACTGCCCTTATGCGGGTTGGCCCTTATGCGGGGCGGGACAGGAAATCCAGCCCGCGGTCACTATGCGGGGCGGGCCAAGTGCAGGGCAGGCCTATGTGGGGCGGGCTGGCTCGCTTTTCCATCCCTAAATGTATTGAATATATCCTATCGGTTGGCTTCTGATACTGAGTGACTTGGTCCACTCAGCTCCAACCGATACAGATTGGATTGCATCCGATTTGATTGAACTGCATTCGATTTGATTGAATTATATTATTACATGTATCTTTGTATATCTTGGATATGGGTAGGAATATAACTCCCCCAAGTTTGAAATCCATAAATAAGGTGCATGTGGATTGATTTAATGAATGAATGAGTTCTAGTGTTTTGCAATTATTCATTAGATTATTTTGATTTGATGATATTTTATTTGTTGTAAGTTATATTACTTTGAGATGGTCGTTTATTTTCAAAAAAACTTGTCGGATTATGATAGTCATGTCATTTCTTTTCAAGAGATTTTGTATAACTTTGTTACAATATTTGTTTGATCTTGGATAGCGATTCTATATAGCTTGGTTCCAATGATCGTTTGATCTTAGATAATGATTCTATATAACTTTGATATGATGATCGTTTGATCTCAGATAGTGATTGTGTATAGCTTGGATTTGATGATCATTTAATCCAATTATCGTTTGCTCTTAGATGTTTTTTTTCCAATGACCGTTTTGTCTTGAATAGCAATTTTTCCGATAATCGTTTGATCTCGGTTAGCGATTTTGCTTCAATGATTATTTGATCTTGGATAAACACTATTATTCTACTGATCGTTTGATATTGGTCACTGATAACTTGTTTCCAATGACCGTTTGGTCTTGGATAGTAATTGTCTCAAGATCGTTTAATCCTGATTAATAATTTTGTTTCAATAATCGTTTGATCTTGGATATGCATTATTATTGCAAGGGTCGTTTGATCTCGAACAATGATTATGTATTACTTTTTTCCAATGAACGTTTTGTCTAGGATAATAATTATTCTGATGATCATTTATCTTGGATAGATATTGTTGTTCTAATAATCACTTGATCTCAGTGAGTGTTCTTTCTATGACCATTTAGCCTTTGATAACAATTGTTATGATGATTGTTTGATATCAGATAGACATTCCGATGATTGTTTGATCTTGGCGAGTGATGGGTACATTTATGTTCACTCTTAAAGCGTATATCATTAGTTTCTTATAGTGGAACTGAGAGTAAAATCCTGTTTTTTAGATGAGATTCCCGTAACTGGATAAAATTGGACCATAATTAGAATCATTGCTTAAATATGACTTTTAAAAACATTTTGCTCTCATCTTGATCTTAACCATCTATAGAGATTTTGGACCTTATTAATCTCATGTGAAGAATTACAATGTGTTGAAGTTTAGAAAGTCTCATTGAAGAAAGACAAAAGGTCTCCTTAGAGAATCTAAAGCTGAAAAGTTGCTTTGAAGAGAAAGATTCGAATTCATTTATTCTTAGTGAAGATGTGGAAGATTTTCCAGAGAATAATTATTTTACTTTAAAGATTGGAAAACTTGGTTATGGAAGGACTAGACACTTTCTATGTTTGAAGCCATTAGACGGTCTTTTCGAAAGCGTGTACTAATGGATGCTTCATTATGGGAAAGAAATATATTGATTTGGTGATTCCATTATCTTATAAGGAAGCAAGAATCGAAACCAATTAAACCTTATTTTTGAGGAGGTTCTCTCAAATTATGTGATAAAAAACCGCTTTGTAAAACGTGTTAAAAACAAAACAAATATCCTTTGAAGATTTTATTCACATAAATCTTTTGCAATATCTTTCATAGCAATGATGAGCTTAATTACAATCAATGCGCAAATCTAAATCAAGTTTGGAAACAATACATTTGGAAGATAAACAAGAATGAGATATACGACTGAATGGGAAAGAAGATATCTGCTGAAAAATTTGAAACAGAGAAAGGAAACATTTGATAATTGTAAAACAATATCCTGAGATAGATTCTGAATTCGATTTTGTGCAAATAAAAAAAATTATAAAAGAGACTTCAAAGGAAGAATATGGGCATCAAATTTCCTAGCCAAATAATGCTCGTAAACCTAGATTTATTTCTCTTTTACTTTCGTCTTTCTCATGGAAGGCTAAACCTTTTGGATTGATTCCCTAATCAATTCCCGTTGAATTTTAAGGTTCTGTTCAATAAAGTTTTGTTCTTTAATTTTTTTGTAACAACTTGTTTTAATCCTCTAGTGTTTTTGAATTCTAGTTTCTATCAAAGGAATTTATTTTTCAACGCTTGTTGAGAATTCAATTATTTTCATTAATTATAATTCTTTATTAGTTCACTTAGTTCTAATCAATTTCTTGTTTTCTTAGTTTAATAGGTAAAAGAAAAACACCTCACAAGGTAGATGCTTGGAAACGACTGAAATACTAAATGCATCATTTAGAGGTTTATTTTATTTATAAGATTATGTTTTATTTGATTGACACTTGTTTGATTAAGTTTTACATTTGTGTGAGAATTGAAGGATGATAATCTTAGAATAACCAATGAGGAATTCATGGTGAATAAACTTGGAGTTAACCTCCTTGCTCAACTATTTTTTATCATTTACTTTACTTTTTTGCACAAGAAATTAAATATCTCCCTTTACTTTACTATTATTACTAATTTTATATGTTATGAACAATATTTGACTGAATTTACAACTTGGAGTCATTTGACCATATCTACACTATCAATTTTTTTTTGGTGTTAGACGATCTAACATTGTTGTTAGATGGTCTTTGCAGTGGAACTTGAATTCCATTTAATTTGAATGCAAACTGACTGTTATTAAATTTGGCGATGTTGCTGAGGAATCCAATTTGAATTTGGTTATTAGTTTTCTTCTTTATTTGCATACTTTTTTTATGTATCTACATATTTTTTATTTTGTCTGCATATCTAACTCTATTTTTCCCATTCTACTTGTATAGTTTTCAATTTTATCACTAATCACATTATTATTAAAAAATATATTTTCAGAATAAACAGTATAATGATAAAGCGTCTAAATGTTTTTCATTACATATTTCTCCCGATTTTGATTCTGAAATTAATATGGATTTTGTTTCTATACTAAACCATCTTTCATATGGAAATTATTTTTCACTTCATCATGATCAATAGTACAACAATGAGATTCATTGTGAGTCATATTTGAAGCAACCTTCCCAGTTTTATGACAATCATTTGCAACACAGTGAGCCTTTAAGTACAAGAAAATCATTAAATAGAAACTAATTTTCGAGACAAAAAATAATTAGCTACTTTAGTAACTAAGTTAGATACTATTTTATAAACTAAAAAATTATTGGTATCTAAAGTAGTTTCTATTATTAATAAAAATTTATAAACTAGTTTCTAAATTGACATCTAACATTAGCTACCAAGGTTTTAGCTATTAACTACTTTAGATTCTAAATTGGTATTGAACATGAGTGAAATGTGAATGGTTGGAGCGAATTAGAAACATACCTGTTAATTTAATTTTTCGATGAGCGGTTTGCCATTAGCTTGAGCGAACCTTGTCCAGAGATCAACCTTTTCATCCGATGATAGTTTAGCTTGAGCGGATTTGATGTTCAACAAAATTTCTTGGGTTTCTATAAACAACTTGATGAATCTGGTATTTTAAGGGTTTGGGGACCTAGAGAACGATTACTCTTATTCCTATACTCGGTCGTCCTGATACTCTCTAAACTCCTTAATATGCTCACACTTCCTGATGTGCTTCGTTCCTCTCGGTCGTCCTGCTCCGCAGGTGGGGATGGTACCTGCAGAAGGCACTCCAACGCTCAAGTCAGTTAGGGTGTTGGTATATGGATGTGAAAAACACATTCTTGAATGGTTTCATCAATAAAGAAGTATATGTCTCTCAACCTTTTGGTTTTTGAAAATCACAAGTGATCATGTCTTCAACTTAAAAAGGCTTTGTATGGATTGAAACAAGCTCATCGATAATGGTATGAAAGGCTTAGCAATTTTATTTTATCTCTTGAATATGAGAGAGGAAAAATTTATAAGATTATTTTCATTAAAAAGTCTATCTTTGATATTATCCTAGATCAAGTTTAGATTGATGACATAATTTTTGGAGCCACTAATGATAGCCTTTGTGAAGAATTTGTATCAGCTATGCAAGGGGAGTTTGAGATGTTCGTGATGGGGCACTTCATTGGACTGCAGGTCAAACAAATGAAGAATGACATCTTCTAGAGTCCAACCAAATATTGCAGGGACATTCTGAAGAAGTTTGAAATGGAAAACTTCAAAGAGGCTGCAACACTTATGTCTACAAGTTGTTACATGGATGTTGATCTTATTGGAAACTTTGTAGATCAAACTAAGTTTAGAGGGTTGGTTGGATCTCTTATTTACCTCACTACAAGCAGACCGAACATCATGTTTGTTGTATGTCTATGTGCAAGATTCCAATCAAATCCTAAGGAATCTCACTTCATTACTGCTAAAAAAAATCCTTAAATACCTCAAAGGAACAAACACTGTTGGTCTATGGTATTCTTCTAATTCTCTTATAACTCTTATTGGATATTTTTTACAAAACCTCTTCCTAGAGATAGATTTAATATCTTGCTAAATGAATTAGGTATTCCTGATTATCAAAAACATTTCCTAAACACTTCTTTGATATTTTCTCTATCTATTTGTTGAAGGTAAAAGGGAGAGAATATTTGGGATGTTGGTTTGTAATATTTTAAATTATTTTTTAAATTATGCATAATTTTGCTATTGTATGGTTTATGTTGGCAGAAAGTGTGGTTCGGCATAATCTATGTTTGGATGTCATGCTATGCTTGTATATTATGGATTGCTTGATCTTTCCTTCTATTTTGCAAGATCTCCTTGTAGCAAAATCTACAACACAACACCAGAAGTTTTGTCTTCGTCAAATCGGGAGAGATTGTTCAATAAAGAAGTTTTGATGATTTCCAAATTTGTCTTGAAGATATGTTGTGTGTGTGTGTCTAGTTAGGTAGATTTTGTTGTATAAATTCGCATCTAAGTATGGTCCAAGTAAACCTGATTTGAAATTTCATTTAAATATTTTGTTTTCCAAATATGTGTTTATTTTAATTAGTTTGATTTGTATATTAATCAATTGAAATTACTTCTATTGAAGTTTGTTGACTATAATAAGTATTTTAACATATTGATTTATCGTATTAACTAGTTGAAAACACTTAGGGTTTTTAAAGGATTTAAAAAAAAAATTGTTTTCTTTGTGTGTTTTCTGTTAAGTGAAATCAACCAGTTATTTCGCTAGATGAACCAGATTTTTTATCTAGTGATTTCATCTGTAAAAGAAAACAATTAGTTATTTTCATCATCAATTAAATGATTTAAACAAAATTATATTATGTTAATCAAATTGTTTTTAATTGATACAACTGATTTTATTAAATGATCAATCTGTTTTAACAATCTTTCTTTGCTAATATAAATATGTTTTCTGATCATTTAAAATAACACTTTTTGAGAGAGAAAAACAAACTATTTTAAAATCATTTTGAGATATTACATTTGGATCTTGGATCATTGTTGTGATGTGAAGAAGGTTTTAGGACTATCAATTTTGTTGTTCTTCATTTGTATTAAACTCAAGTGTATTCAAACTTTATTCTTTTTTACTGTATTGTGTTGTAAACAAATTCAGATAGAGTTTCTTAATCGGTGTGTGGTTAAGAGTGTTGTTTGTTATTGTAAGGCTCAAGATCAATAATCTTGGTTGTTCTTGTAATATTTTTTTATTGTTTTAGTAAGAAAATTTTATTGAAATTTGTAAATGATGTGATGGTTAGAAGAAAATAATTATTATTCATATATTATATAATTAATTATATTTTATTATAATATAAATATAAATATGAATAAATTAATAATATAAAAATATAATATTTATTTTATATAATAATTATAAAATATATATTTAATATATATATATATATATATATATTATTATTATTTTAAACAGTAATTCTTTCTAAATATTCACATATTTATGAAGAAAGAAAATTAAATTATTATTACCTCGTTTTCTATTTTCTATTTTTTTATTTTAGTAATTTCTGCACTTAGTTTCTTTCCAGTAACCAAATGGAAATATGTGGTAGCTAGTAGCTCGTACACTTGGCCAATTAAATATTGCAGTTCAATGTCTTAAACTTGCAGACAATGCTCTGAATTTAATGTCAAATCTTCCTATGAAGCCTCTCCTTGGATCCTAAACATATTCTTCGATAGGTCCACAAGAGCTCTTCTGATAAAGCTTTCCAATGCTTGGAATTTCATGAAAATGAGATCATGAATGCTGACCACAAATTGCGTTCTATACAGGCTAAGTTAGCAATGATGTATCCCCCACACACCATTCAATCAATGTGTCATATATATAGATACATAAATAACATCTTCACAATATTACATTCTTTTCTCCCAGCGATGCACATAAGGCAGATGAAGATTGTTAAGGCTAAAAAAGCTTTGCAAATGCTAAAGACTACTTGTGTAGTTTCGCCAACCAATGCTCACTCTTACTTCCTGTACCTCCATGCCTTTTTTATCCCATATTAAATGTAAAAATATATTTTTATTCTTTTTATGTCACATCCATACATAATCCAGAAGATGTTTTCAGATCTAGAACTGTTCTTTACATTTATAAAATTAATTCGGAAGTTTTTCTGGATTTGAGATAAGCTTATGAGTTATGTAATCTGAATGTAGTTCGGAGGCTAATCTCATATTCATAAAAGATTTCCACGTTATGTAATTTGGAAACTAATCACACATATGAAAAAAGACTTTTGAATTACATAATCTGAAAGCTAATATCATATTTAGAAAAAAAATTCGGATTATGTAATCAAGAAGCTAATCATGTATCTAAAAAAAAGACTTACAGATTACATAATCTGGAAGTTAATCTCATGTATAGAAAAGACTTCCAGATTATGTAATCCAGAAGCTAATCACAAAAGATTTTCAGATTACATAATCTGGAAGCTAATTACGAATCTAAAAAAAGAATTTTAAATTATGTAATCCAAAATATTAAAGAATAATATTTTTTTAAATAAAAAATTTATAAAAGTGACACAAAAATGTATGAAAGTGCAGGAAGAATCAGTCACCAATGCTTCAGAAGTATTTTTAACAGGGTCATTTGATGGTTGGTCCAACAAGGTCTAATCTCTTTTGAAGAACAAGGTCTAATCTCTTTTGAAGAACTTTATCCTTGGGCTTTTTAACGGAATTGTTTAATTTTAGAAAAAAAAATTACGGAAATGGCAGATTTAGAAAACTTTACCTATATAATTTGTTATTTTTTGTATTTTTTTTTAAATTGCACCAATTCAGGTAGTTAAAATAACTTATACTTGTTTTCTAGATATTACAGCCTGCATGCTTGTACTTTTTTTTTTTTCTGGAAAATGTTTTTTTAAAGATGTTTTTAATATTTAAAAATATAACAAAAAAAAAAGCATTTTGTGTTATATATCATAAAGATGCTTTACCAATAACTCTACCATACTGTATTACAAAATATCATTGGGGTAAATAGGTGTTATAAAGCTATTCTTAATGCGACTTTTTTTTCTCTAGATGCGTATTTTACATTATTTTTTTTTATTTATAATTATAATTTTACATTATTTTAATTAACTAACATGTGCACAAGATTAATTAATATTTCATTTTTTTATTTTTTAATAAACAAAAGTAAATTTGTAATCTTATAATTTACATCATTAAAAATAATTTAAAATATCCTTACAACCATCACATCACTCACCTATTTCAATACATTTTTCTCACGCATCCATTCTAACATTTGGAACTTTCTTCTCAAATCCCCACACTCACACCCTCACGACATCCTCAACTTTACACTTCCCAATTCAAACAAGGCATTAAAGATTTGTCCATTTAAAAGGGTATGGATTCATAAACCACTATTTGCTTTCCTAGGTCAATTGTTTGTGGTTGATTGATAAAATTAAAAATTAAATTGCTTTCCTGTCTGATCCGATCGAGCGTATTTCCTTCTCTGTGACGCTGTGCATCCCCCACCAGAGAAGCCTCCCGCGATTGTTTGCACTTCCCCATGTACAGGGACTTCATGCTGCTGTTCTCCGGTCTGGGACCCCGATGCGCGATCACCCT
>Ga0123342_1002217_pt1 | contig 32472 bp, 20 predicted proteins | sample Turbeawhitnodule_FD_89960 | JGI IMG/M metagenome (GOLD analysis project Ga0123342, IMG submission 89960) | Root nodule microbial communities of legume samples collected from Mexico - Turtle bean Mexico white nodule | ecosystem: Host-associated > Plants > Roots > Nodule | place: Mexico: Nepantla... | reverse complement strand
AAGTTATATTTAATGATCACTTACCTCAGCAACAAAAGGTTTAAGCTCCCCAATGAGTTATATCTGACAAGTCTTGATATCAGTTACCAAAAGCTTGAGTTTTTCACCAAATTATATATAATTATCCTTAAGCTCAATTATTAAAAGTTTATGCTCTTCATTGAGTTAAATGTAAGAGTCCTGATATCAGTTACTAAAAGACTTGAGCTGTGTCAAGTTATATCTAATGTGTATGAAACTTAACTAAAAGTTCAATATTCCCACCGATTTATATCTAGAAAAAAATTTAAAGCTCATCAAAACTCATTCATCTTTGAAAAAAATAAATAAGGGAAGTTTGAACTTAACAAAATTTATCCACCAGCTTACATATATATTTTACTCATATTTCAAGCTTGGAAAATGTATATAACTCAAATTTCTTTTATTTTCTTATCTATTTTCAATAATATTAATCGTAACTCTTTCAAGAAATAATTATTTTATGGTTGTTTATATATATATATATATATATATATATATATATATATATATATATATATATATATATTATTTAATTTTTTTTAAGTTTATATGATAGCATCTTTGTCACAAAGAGTATCATCTAGATCTATATTCATTCTTTATATTAATTTATTCTTTTAATAGTTAAAAACTCAGGTTTCACATCGTTGAGTAGTTGCCTAGATACAATCAAATTTCCATAAGAAAACAATTGATTCATAATGGCATCAATTATAAGGGGAAAGGTTAAAAGTTTCGTGCTGGCAAGTAATCCTATTTTTCACATAAATCAATTAAATCTAAAATAACTTCATTTTAAATGATACTTTTATTATTTTTAAAATTTAAATGAACATCTTATAACTTGATTCTTGGTAAACCAATACTGGTAGTTGTAACCTAATCCTAATCTTAGTTTTACTCTTAATAAATGTTTTGAGTAGAGTTTAGAGGTTTAAGATACAGGCACAGTAGTCTCCAAACTCACCATAAACTTCATTAGACTTTTAAGCATATTCAAACTCAAGACAACAAAATGAAGAGGAACAAACCCCTTCACCATCTGAGCCGGGTAATTCAAAATGCAACAATGATTCGTATGGGTCAAATTACAATACTCTTCAAATACCTCTTTAGCTTGTATTACCCACTACTGAAACTTAGCAACCTTTTGCAGCTCTACAATTTTATGGTGATAAGAACATTGTTTGGTCATGACTCATGTTGCATATACAAGTGGCGAAAAGAAATACTGGAGTTCAGACTCGAGAATGTGAAAAATCTATTGATTATGTATCAATGTTAATTTTCCACTATTTACATTCTAAAAAAATGAGTGGAAAGTGAGCTTCAACTCCAAAACAAAATCATAGCAGCTCAGCTTCACTTTCTAAGGTTTTTCTGACCAGGACAACAAAAATGGACATACAAGGCAAGCTGGCTAATTCTAAAAAATATCCCTACCCCCTTTTTAATGTGACGACTTTACAATTGAATGCCAACAAAAGAATGAAAAAATAATTTTACATCATGGCCATGGCGATGCAGGGATATGACAAACAAGCTGTAGGATGGTAAACTAAAAACAAATAAAAAATATAGAAAGAAAAAGAATAAAAATAAAAAATGGATTTACAACCTTAGACCAACAGCTGATAAACACCTACTAAGCTTCCCTTGCCTACTCATTTAAAAATTGGAAGGCGGGATTCTCAAGCAGCTCATCAGCTGCTTTCATGTCTGAGAAATCCTTCTCTTGCAGTGATGTAGAGAAGTCCTCTACTGAGAAGGGGATGCTGTAAAAACGAAGTAAAGATCCGTAAACATGTTGTCATTGATCAAAATATGAAATAAAAATCTTCAACGTAGAATTGTACTGAAAGTTGACCAAGAATTGATAGATCACAAATTAAACTGCCTCCACCCGATGTTAAATAAAGAAATTATGTATTAACTTTCTTCTATCGCTTATGATGGCAGATAATAGGCTATCGAAGCACCATTTGAAAGCTTTCCTTATACAAGCAAACTCACCTGGAACTGTCATCCAACAAGAAAGAATCACTCTGAGCATTATTAGAGTCCTCAGCCATAAGCACTCTCATGCTTGAAAGAACCTGAAGGAAGATTTGAGCATGTTATCAAGCATTTTCCCCGCTATCAGAGAAAATAGGGAAGGGAAAGGGGAAAAAGCTTACATCCGGAGATACACTTCGAGTATTGTAGTTAGCATCCCAATAAAGTGTACATATTCTGTAAAGCTGCTGGACACTCATGATCTGATGCAGGAGTGGGGTGCGGACACAAGAGAAAAAGTATGAGAGAGACTAATAGATTCTGAAAAATATTCTTAGGTAGAGAGTGAATGCAAACGTAAGAGATTATGCAGATGTGATCATTCATAGAGAAGGGCCTATTGGATCTGAAAAAATGTTTTGCTTGCATTTTTAACTATTTTCATTATTTCATAGATATGTTTCAAAACAAAATAAGGTAACACTTAATTGAGATTGAAATCAAGAAATGAAAACAATTACTTTTCTCAAACCAAACAGGCCCTAAATTTCCTTAATCTCTTTTCAATCCATCCTTAGTATGGAATACAAACTTAAATTAATATGAATTCCAGTCGTAGAAGTAGCCTCGAACACTTTCCAAGTTTAAGTTAAGGTGATAAAACGAGGCAATTTCCTCAACTGCTACTTGCAGAAACATTTTCATGACGCAAATACAAAGAAACCAAATCTGAACACGTGATCATTTCAAGAACTCATCATAAAAAATCTGCTCTACAACAATTAATTATCTTATCAAAGATATGACATTTTAAATATTAACAAATTAATGGCAATAAGTTGCGTACCCCATATACACACAGAAAGATCGGGATAGATAGATAGATACTTACTGGGCATAAATCATTAATGATTTCATCATAAGAAATCCTATACTTCTGATGAATAACCTGTATATAAAAGAAGACAATAATTAAACCAATATTAGGAAAAATAGATTATTTTTATTCACTTATTCACCATTATAATTATTCTAAATTAAAATTTTCAGTCTTAAAATCAGGTAGAGTACATGCAACCTCACAAAAGCAAGCCTTAAAATCTAATTGATGTGCAATTATTAGCCGATGATTGCTCAAGTTAGTTATATACTTGAAACTAACCACACCCTCACAAGATTGCAATTAAGGCAGCAAATGGCCACAATTAAGGTGTACTTCCAACATTCACAAAAGGTAGCTACCGTAACTAACATAGTTCATAGAAAGCCAACATGGATTACAAAACTTAAGAAAAAAGCAAGGATAAATAGTGCTATATTATCAAATAAGACGCTTACCAAGAACCCAACAGCTTGTCTAATGTGCTTAAGCTCATCCCAAGATGAACCTGCATACTGCAAACCCAAGGAATTAGGTTAGACTTTGGAGATCAGTACACACGTTCAAAAAGCCAAAGATCAAGCATAAGTCATCACTGTATTTTGTTACAGCCAAAGCAATAAATGTACTAACTGAAAATCTAACACCCTAATACCATCAACATAACAAATTACCTCATCTTTTGCTTGACAGCACCACAACTCCAATTCTGCTAAACCAGCTTTCACATATTCCCCATTGGTAAACGTGCAACAATCACGACGCAGAAGAAGACTAGAAATAATTTATTCAAAAAATAATGTTAGCCTTTAAGATTGTTAGGAATCATGCAATTATGAACATATTGTGTAGGGAAATATTGTAATTAGGCATTTTATGAGCTGCATAATTATGTAACTATTATCCATTGTATTTGTGGCTCTAACTATAAACAAGAGCCTGTGGTGTTTAGTCAAGACACACGGATACATTCACATCACATGAGCTCTTATTCTTGTTCCTCTCAAAAATACAATGATGTAAAAAAATTCGATTATGTTATTGTAGCATGTACAAAAAACCACTTACCTATTGAAGAGTTGAACATTAATATATGAGAATGTTTGAGTGAAGATCTTTTGGATAAGGACTGGGGGTACCTGAAATCCAAAACATCATATCATACGATGTTTCATTAGATCATTAGATCTATTGATTATTTAGGGTTTCTTGAAGCACCCTACATCATGCCTTACCAAATTTTAAAAAATAGTATGAATTTGGCCAACAGGGAAGTAATTGCCTAACACTAACAAGTTAATATGAAATTTTGTTTCTTACAAAGTTTTCTTTCATGGTACAGAGGAGAGTATTCAGCGATTCTATAATACTCTGCCAGTGACCCATTGGAGAATCTTTACCAAAGGATCGGCCAGATCGTAACACTCCCTTAGATGTTCTTGGGGCCTGTATATAAGCAATAAGATTAGCATGAGGATCAGAACCAAAAACACGAGTGACTAAAATGAGAATAGAACCTCAGAATTCCTTTAGAAATTTCTAGAGAATATCTCCAGAAGGGAGATAGTACATACTATCTAGATCAGGGACTAGCTATGGGAACCTATTCAGGATTTAAGACATTGTATCCAACTTCATCCATTCAGTAATGATAAAACAATTCAACAATAGCCAACCGCATTACAACAAACCTGGATACATAAAGATATCAATGATGCCAATTCTTTCTTCAAGTTATCCCTAAGGATACCATATATTTTCTCCACATAGGCTGTGAGCTGTTGCTTGAAAAGCAAAGCAGGATATTTAGCTTCTACCTTGCGAACAACCTCTGATGGAGGGGAAGAAATGCTGGCAGAAGAAGGAGATGACCGAAAACCCTGCAATTAGGCAATCAAACAAATTACGGTGACTTTTTGTGGAAAAGGGATCAGAATAAAAGATATGCATGGAATATTCAATACCATAGTCATTCTCCCAAAGAGGGACGTTGGATTTGGTGGTTTTTTTACAGGAGTTGCATCAGCTGAACCACCAGATTTCAGACTTTGCTGGAGCAAAAACAATAGTGCAGACATATTTGACAGCCAATAGGCCATAAGATCATTGTCATCTTGATTCTGCAAGGAGTAAAGAAGAAGAAATACAAAAAAGTTACAAATGCTCCCATACTTTTCTTTGAAATACCATAAAAAATAAGATATATATATATATATAAAACATGAAAGTTAGAATCACATCATTTAAGACCACTGAAAGTTAAAAAATTGATTGTTCAACAAATGTTTATGCAAATTGGCTCATAAGCTCTCAAAGAAAAATGGCTGGAGGGATAACTATAACAATTAAACCATGAACTAGCCCAGGGCAAAAGAAAAAAAAACTGAAAATGCATTCATATTACTGCTAACGTATCTCAAATGGAAAACATATTCACGCTTTTGAATTCAAGCTAAGTCTAGCTTAACCCCAAAAGTTATCTCAAGAGGTGAGGATTACCCAAGCCTTTAGTTATACTTGTGCTATACCTATAATTGATGATTGCAGGAATTTATTATTATTATTTATTGCACTAGAAAAGTTGGGAAGCCAAGTAGATTGCACAGGGAAAGCTGCACATCCTTGTAGATTTTGGGACAGCTGAGGGTGGCCCAACATCAAATTTATGATAGGCTTTGGATTCGTCTTGAATTTGAGCTAAACTTTACTCAAGTCTAAAAACTAGTGTAATGAACAGTGTAACTCACTCCCAACTATGATACACTGCTATAAACAGATAGTGAACATTAGATTAACTATTCAATAATTTAGAATGTAGAAAATTAGAATAACCAGCGTAATTATGGCATGCAACATGGCAAGGATAGGTAGAGGCTCTAATAGTCTATAATAGTATCAAAACTTAAGCTATTATATCAAAAGCTAGAATAACTAGTGTAATGAACAGTGTAATTCACTTCCACTAAAATGCACTGCTATAGACAGATAGTGAACATTACAATACATTAGACTAAAATTAGAACGGCCAGTGTAATTATGGCATTGAACATGGCAAGGATAGGTAGACGTTCTATATCAAAAGCTTAAGCTATTAGGTGAAAGTTCAATCCAATTATTTTGAAGAGAAAAATGTCACCTCAATTGCAGAACCAATCATCTGGATAAGGCGATCAAATACACTTGTTCTTTCAGCCTCAAATGATTTCCAGTGGAGGAGACATTTATAAATGGTAAATGCAGCAACAGGCTTTCCGTGATGGAAACCAATATTTTTCGTAACACAGTTCACAAGTGCATCAACATTCTCCTACAGTGAAAAAGGTGTAAAAAAATTGAACTTACTCACATGAAGAAAGATAAATTAAACGTCAAAATTTTAAGCACACACATGTTGACGTTCAATGAAGGATCTCCTCAATTTGCCATCAGATTCTGTACCAAACTTCTTTACAGGTGTGACACTCTGTGCTTCCTGCATACACGACTCTTTAAATTTCACTAAACACAACAGATGCCTAGTAGTGGAAATGTACATAAAGGGTAGAAAGCAATGTACTCACAGAAGTTTTATGATCTTCACCCACATGGTGACCATTTTCCAATTTCTGCAGAAAAAAATACAAATTCCAAAAAATTTAGACTTATATACAAAGCATGAAGACATACATACATTAGAAAGTAAAATTTACCTCAGATATGTTGGTAGAAAGGTGTTCTAACATTGTTTTTGTCGAAGAGTTTAGCAGAGACTGTTGCCGTAAAACTTGGTTTTCAGATTCCATATCTGAGAATTTCTCTTCGAGCCTATCAATATCAATCAAAACAAAAAAATGGTTATGCTAATGCAGAATCTTGTAATTGCAAATACAGGCTATGGATGACTGCTATTCAAAGACTAGAAATAGTAATAGTTCAAATAAAGATACCAAAGAAGCTTTGATCCCAAAGAATACCTTTGCATAGCTGTCTTCAACTGGATTATTTTTGATTCAGCATCCAAAGTCTGCTTCAACCTTTCTTCACTAATCTTGTTTGCCTCTTCATATCTTTTTTCAGTTTCATCAATTTTCTCTTCCAATGAACTCACCAGGGACTGTAACGAATTCCATGAAGCTCAAAATTAATAGAAAGAAATGGCCACCTATCTTTCCAAAATTCACAGTAGACCCAGATACAATGAATTTATTTCAGTGAAGAGGAGATATTTATGCCCATAATCAGCTCACCTTGAGTTTCTCATTTTCACTAGTTAGCTTCTCCAACAGAGCATGGTCAACAACAGGAACCTCCTGTATGACAGGTGCTCTCTCAGCTTCTCTTTTTGCAGCCTCTCGCTCCTTTTGAAGTAATAACTTGGTTTCTTTAAACTGGAGTTGCATCTCTTGCAAAGCAGATTGTAATTTTTCATTTTCTTGTGCTTTTGATTCTTCAATGTCAACCTACATTTGTTAATAGAGATTTAACAAGCATAGAAAGGAAAGATACTAAATAGTATGTGCGTGTGTATACAAAAATATCCTTCCATCAATTATACAAATTAGATTCATACCACCATTTAAAATATCTAAAATAAGAATTGTTATAAAATTAATAGATTGTACCGCAATATTTATCCTAAATTAATTGGAGTGCTTGTCATATTGCAAGTTAGAACTGACAAAATAATAATCATTTACCCTTAAGCGTTTTTCTAGCTGCAACCTCAATGTGAGGTCTTCAACTTGCTTTTCAAGCTTATTTTTGGCAGCTTGGAGAGCTCCAGTTTCTCTAGCAGCCTGAAATTAATAAAACAAAATTCAATTGCTGAATAACATTACAAAAAAAACATAGCTAGAAATGGTAACATGTAAGACAATAAGAACTATATAAGAACTCCCTTCCTGATCAAAATACTAGCACATCCCTTGATTCTGACCAAACTATATAACAAAGTGAGTCATTCTCAAATCTAGAAAGATAACGAAGAATTGTGGGTAAATTTTTGTCTCACTATTATTATGTCTAACCTATCTTTTATAGTTGGTGTGGTTAGTCAGTTTATGCAGGTTCTTCGCATTGATCAGTGCAAAGTTTTCCTTCACATTCTCAGATACCTCAAAAAGGCTCCAAGACAAGATCTACTATACGAAGACAAAGAAAGTACCCAAGTATCTGGATATTGTAATGCTGATTGGGCAACGTCTCCTATAGACAAACATTCCACTATTGGACATTGTGTTTTCATTGGAGGGAATATTATTTCTTGGAAAAGCAAGAAAAAAAAATGTAGTTGCTCGATCAAGTGTTGAAGTAGAATATAAGGAAACGACATCATTCACTTGTGAATTTGTGTGGATAAAACAACTCTAAGAACTAAGACTTTGTGAAATTCAACAAATGAGGATGTATGATAATCAAGCAATTTTCCATATTGCTTCCAACCCTATGTTCCATGAGAGGATAAAACACAGATATTTACTGTCATCTTGTTAAAGAAAAGTTGTTGTTTAAGGAAATTTGCACTGAGTTTGTTGGCTCTAATAATCAACTTGCAAACATTTTGACGAAATCTTTTAGAGGAGCTCGGATTCAATTTATGTGTTCCAAACTTTGAATATACAATCCGTATTCTCCAACTTGAGGGGGAGTGTTAGAATGGTTTATATTATCTTCTAAGCAGAAGTTGTTGTGATGTATCTATGTTGTAGGTCATTGATCCTTTATATATAAATGAGTCTGAATCAGTAGGGAGATCTAATTTAAGATCATTTAAGCTCTTTTCCTCATCTATACAAACCATTCTTGGATCTCCATGGAAATGATTTAATAAAGTCATGGTTTTATATTTTAGAAACCCAAAACAGAAAAATGCATAAAATACAAATTCCCGTAAGGTTTTTGGATATATAGAGCTTTGAGTTGTCTCTATTAGGTGACAAATTTGACAGCATTTTGTTCCCCACATTATTGTTTGTTGTAGGAAAACTTTTCTGAGGTATCTATTTTAAATAATGGAGATAAAGAAATATCACAGCAAAGCTAGAAAAGTATAATCATAGTACTTGTTCCCAGACAAAATGTTGCCAATGGCAGCCAAGATTTAATGCAGCTAATTAAGTTTAAAGTGCAGATATTCATGCAGTGGTACAATGCATATGGGTAGTTTTTACTTCTGATATTTAATCTTATCTATCAACTTACCACATTAAGATTAAAACATTTAATTGATTGATTCAAGTGTTCTTTCATAAGTGGGGAGGAGGGGAAGTGTTACCATCTTGAGCTTCCGTAATTCTTGTCGAGCAACTTTTCCTCTCCATGAACATTGTGTTGTAATTGCTGCCTTCTTTAGGTTTGTAAAATGATGGAGTGCCAGGTATTTCCTGCAGTGGCTCTGCAATACACAAAATAATCACAGTTGCAAGCATAAATCACCAAGAAACAAAAATATATTACACAATAAAAAACCAAGCTCATCAACAATGATCTTGTAGAGGATACATGGGCTTTGGAATTGGACAATAACATCGCTAAGATTAATTTAAAACATACTACACCGATGTAGTTTAAAAATTCTCTACCTGAATGACAATAGCAGCCCTAGTTTGCTTCCTGAAGCGCAGCTCACTACGAGCAGCCATCCCTCGCATACCAGTCTGAAGAGAAACAGCCGAGCTATACGATTCTTTATATGCCTTCCTGGCAACATGCATGCGGAAAAATGTCTGAATCATCAGACTGGAAGCCTCCCGCCGCAATCCTTCATAAACTTGCCGAGCAAGTTGTCCTGTAATTACCATCGAGAAACTCATGAAACTTTCCAAATATAGGTTTTTCTCAGAATTCAACTGGTGAGCTAATGTTTCTAGGAAACAGGTAGATACCTCTGCATGCAGCTTGAATCTTTATTACAGACAATCGTATCAAGACAAAACTTCGGCAGGCCAAAAAGGTGCGCACTTTCCTCTGAATAATGCTTGCTGCCTTTCCTAAGACCTCACTTCTACGAGTATCTAGATCTGCCATTTGACCAGCTCGAAGAAACACTTTTGTTTTACCAATCTGCAGCAAGAAACAGCAAAATAAACCACAAGAGCTTAATATAATCTCATAAAGATAATCTGCGGTTACCTTGTTGAACAATAAAAATTCTTTGTAGCGAGCACAGATGAACATAAATAGCAATTTGAGTTCATTACACACTTGTCAAAGATATAAAATAGTTATAATTCCCAAACCAAAACCACATTTCCAAGGATATTGTCCACGGAATGGCAGTGAAAGGGTGAAAAAGGAAGAAAAGGAAAGGATATTGCTGGTTCCCAGCAAAAACTCCAAAGCAGTAACAAAATAGACAAAAATTGGGAGGATATAGATCATTAGTTTCCAATAAGTGTAAAAAAATATTAGAGATTGGGAGGATATAGATTAGACAGTTTCGCCGATACTCAGGTCAATGATGATTTCTCAGTACATAGCAATTTTTTTATCCAAGTAAAAATTGTTATTTTCCACTTCAAAAACAAATATATACTAAACTCCAATTGGAGACTAAGTCTCTAAATGAATTAAAGGTCTGAACACATGTAAATAGTTACCTGATAGCCCTTAAGTCCAACCTTCTCCAGAATCCTCTTGCAAACAGTGACCTCATCAGAACTAACAAGTATAACATGAAATAAATCAGGTTTTCGAAATATCAAAACTAATGGGACTAACAATGAAGATTAAAAACATAGATACCTCCCATCCATAGCTTCAGGTGCAAGAAGTCCAAATCGATCTGCAAATTCATCAAATGTTTTCCTAGTCGGATAACCGGCACAACTTATCCTAATTGCCTCCATAACTCCCTACAGATGGATTTACTATGTAATCAATATATACTCACATAGGGACATATTATAACTTCAATAACAATACCAACTACACAGTCCAAAAACAAGCAAGCAAGTCTTACCCCACATCGCAATTGCTGCAAAACATTTTTATGCTCAAAAATTGCTGGCTTAAGAAGATTATTTGGTTTAACACAACGAATGTAGTGCGGCTCAGTGGCACTGAGAGTTTCAAGTAGTGCTTGCAATTGTTGCTGCATGAAATACGAAAGATTTCAAAACTACAGAGGTTAAGGAAGAGATTAACAATGCATCTTTAAACGATGGGGAATAAAAAAACAACCTTAAACCGGGAACCTATTGAAGAAAACTTTGATTGTTTGGATGATTCCTCAGGTGAAGGGGGGAACAACCCAGACACAAAGGGGCATTTGGAAGCATAAAGAAGTGCCTGGTGTTCTGCAACAACATAATCTTTGTTCTTGTCCAGGAACAGTTCAGTTTGATAAGTGACCTAAAATTGACACAGATCACATCAAGCATTCTGGTTACTACATTTGCAGAAGCAGAAGTACAATATTCCAACTTACATCACCCGCATAATGGCAAATTGTGAAGTCACTACGTGACAATTTGGGCTTGCTGAACCTTTTATGATTTTTGAAAGTCTGATACAGCTTTTGGGCAAAAGTTTCATGTGTTGATCTTGGAAACATACTGCAAAACGAATACATATATAAAAGTTATGAATTATGGCAGAATAAATTCAACCAGCAGTATTGAGATATTAAGACCGACAATACCAATTCAAAGGTACAGTACAAAGTATACTTACCAAGCCTCATCAAGAAGAGCAATAATGCCTCCAGGTTTCTGAAATTATACAAAACAAATAATGACAAAATATGGCACAAACACAATTTTGTTATCAGCCAGTAAATAATATGTCAAAATCATTAATATTACATTGACAAAGTACTAATATCGATTTGCCTACACCAAAAATTGAAAATATATTTTCAACTTCCAAGGTATTCATATTTTCCTTTCCCCTTTTACATCAAACTTGTTATTAAAACCTACACCTTAATAGATGTAAACTGACAACTTCAATATTTTTACTTTTAACCATCAAAGAGAAATGAATCTGATCCTTTTATGTTGACCATTTGACTTCAGGTAGATATCAGCAGCTTGAGTATGAATTGATCACATAAATCATATCAACAGCTATTCAAATTATTCCCTCCATTTTGAAGACATATGAGAAGAAGAGAAATTCAAAATCTAGCTTAAGTTTCCTTGTGAAACTAATTTTTGCAACACCCATAAAAGGTATGGAGGAAACACTGAATTACTGTAACTTTGTCGTTATTCCAAATCCCTTGATCCCCACCCATCCTAACAGTTGACATTAAGCATACTTTCTGGAAAGTATCTACATTTAGTTTTCCAGTAAAATGAATCTCAAGATACTTTTTATCCCCTATCTTCTGGCAAAATGTCTGCCTTAAAAATAACAGTTGAATTCTGAAAGGAAACTATAATTATAGTGAGTAGCAATTAAAATTTTATAGCTTCATCAAAAATTAAGTTGTTATTGTCAATGTGCATGTGGAATTTTAATATTCATGTTTCCCCATTTTCTTAAAAAAAATCTAATTAGCCCTCTATTTTTAATAATTGAAAAGAAATATTGGCACACTAGTGCATGCCAAGACATAGCTTATAGTGAAAATGAAGCTCCAGAATATAGTTACCATCAAGCAATCAAGGAAAATGTATTTCATGCTACAACATCTCTCTAGCATAAACCAGCATGCAAGCTAGTCACTTTCACGTACAGCCACACATATTACAGTGGGCTTTAGAACCTACCAAATATAACCTTCACCCTTCACATTTAATCCATATTTTTTTCTTAAAAGGGGAACTTTACGCCTAATTCAACCTCACAAAATAGAATTGTAAGATGAGATTTACACCCACTTATATATTATAATTTGGCCATGTTTTTACTCGATATGGGATCTCTAACACAACCCCCTCACAATGAGAACTGAACATCTAAAGCGTAAGACTAAATATTTGTGTGTGGTCCGATAGCAGCTAGTACGATAAGTCCAACAAACCTTGATAGGATAAGTTTTAATTCCATCTTAAAACATAGATTTTAAGGTTTAGGATTTAGGGTTTATCGACTTGTAAAATGATTTTGCACACACTTATATATCCTAATTTGGTTATATCTCTAGTCGATATGAGATCAGTAACATTTTTAAAAGAAAGGAACAACTTACATAAAAGATTTGTATAATACATAAAGCCAATCAACAGAATGATAGTGGAGTGAGAAGGAAAAACCTTTTCAATGAGATCTAGAATATCTTGATTATCAACAAATTCAATGTAACTCCAATCAATCTCCTCTTTTTTGTATTCTTCTTGCTCCATTTTGAAAACATGCTGCAGATCAAGTATTTTGATCATTGCAAGAGCATGTATAAAATGAGTAAAAATAACAAGTATCCTCATCAAATATACAAGCGAGAGATGCAGAGCAATCATCAAGAACATAATCTTTATTTACAAAACAAACCTGATTAAAATGTTGCTGAAGTTTTTCATTGGTCAAATTGATGCAAAATTGCTCAAAACTGCAATGTACAAAGAACAACCAGGAATTATTGAAATATCTGTAAGCTACCACCACTATTGACCAGGTAACAAAATTTCATCAGAATTGAGCTTAATTAGCAATATTCTTAGGATATCCTAAGGTGACAAACTGGACTAATTCATAATATAGTGCTTTGAAATGGAGTGAAGCAATATGATAAAAGAATGCCCTATCCATTCACAACGGTAAATAATGGCATAAAATGGATTAGTATACCCTTTCTTTGATGTTTACTCAAGATCAACCCAAGTTAATTACAGAGCAAAAGGAGTACCAGTAATGCACCTGTTAGTCTTGAAACTCTCAAAACCATAAATATCCAGCACGCCAATTAAGGATGTCGAATCAGGGTCTTGTCCAATTGAACTATTAATTTTATCCACCAGCCTGCAAAAGATGACAGAAATTTACTGAAGTGGGAAGTACAAGCAAATTGACTAACCACTCAGACCTATCTTAGGGCTCAAACATCATCTTCAAGCATTCCACTCAGACCTACCAATCAAACAGCCTCGTGTACACAATCTTAGCCAAAGCGTCTCGGCTGAGTGCAGCAGATTCTGGATCTAGCCATTTTGTAATAGTTTCATCACGAGTAACAATTACACGCTTGCAAAGAGAATCTTCAAGTGCCTTTGCATCACACCTGAAAAAAGTTATAAGCCAAGGATGTCACATGGAAAGGATACAAAATGAAAGTCTACTAAGAGATTATATTTTAACAAATGCAAGCTTGCAAAGATGGCTCACATGAAGAGTTCAGCAGCAGTATGTAGATGGAACCAAGATTTTTCATCTTTGGGCACACTTGAGTCCATTTCTTTCCCTTTTGTAAATTCAATGTTGCCAAGATGCAAAATTGCAGCAACCACTTGAAATATTGCATCCTGCACAGCAATGGAGAGGAAAACAAAAAAATCAAGCAATGAAACACGTTATATTTTAAGAATCTATTCACAAACTTGCAGAAACTCCCAATGAAATACCTGCTCCTCAGAACTTATTCCAACAACGTCCATTGCTCTTCTCGTATCCCGATATTCTTTTAACTCATCAAGCCCTTCCAACTCAAAGCAATTTGTTTGATTCAGATAATGAAATTCTCTAGGATTTCCTAATTTGAACTTCTCAATATCCTGCAGAAGTAAATAAAGAAGGTCAAGAAAATATAACCCAAAGAAGCCAAGCACAGACTTAATATTAACAGGCAACACCAACATCATTTCATAACTAAACCAAAAAGGACACATCATACAAAAGAGCTTAAAAAATATACAACAGAAGACAAAAAGGAAGGTTGCTCATTTATAATTAAATCCTGAAAACAAATTTATTGTAGGCATAAGGTCTATATATTATAAATGTAGTATAAATTGATTTTTCAAATCTTTCAGTCAATCTAATCTTGACTCTACACAACAGGCATCTAATTACCTCCGGAGGTGCAGCACAGAGCATATAGAAACAGTGGTAGTTCCTCTCTGGATCTGACAGCTGGCAAACACGTGATCTTTCCAGCAGATAAGTTCTGATTGCGGCCCCAGAAATTCTTCCCCTCTGATCAAATTGAATCTCCACAAACTTACCAAAACGACTGTAGAAGTCACAAGTAAAAAAATAGCACAAATAAGACATGAGCAAAATTTTGCAACACAACTAATGGAGGGAAGAAAATTTACTGTAATTCTACCTTGAATTATTGTTTCTAACAGTCTTTGCATTGCCAAAGGCTTCTAGAACAGGATTGGACTGTCAAGAGAAAAGGGGGTAAATAGGCCAGCTAAGTGAATATAAAGATAAGGTTTTAGCAAATTTAAACACTGTCAAAGGTAAGAAACCACATAAAAAACTTACGGTACCCAACCAAATAGCCAGAAAACAAATCTACAAAGGGATTGATCCCTTACCTCCAGAACTTTCTGCTCAACTGTTCTACCTTCGGCAGCACTATTGGTTCTCCCTCCCATGTAAGCAAGATAGCGCATGAGTAACTTAGTGCTTTCTGTTTTCCCAGCCCCACTTTCACCACTAACCAATATTGACTGGCTGATCCCCTCATTAATCATAAGTCTAAATCCATAATAATTTATATGGTCAGACTTGCAATTTAATAAACTGTGGGCACAAAAAGAGTGAAATTACCTATAAGCTGCATCTGCAACCGCAAAAGGATGTGGACTTAGCTCACCAAAACCTGCTCCTTTATATTGTGCCATCATATGGCTATCATATAAATGAGGAAGCCTTATGAAAGGATTCACAGCAATCAATATATTCCCAGTGTAAGTCTGGAAGCAAAATTTCAAATGCGCTAATGTCAAGTAAATATAAAAACATTAAGATACAAGGGAGACTATTTGGAGGGTTGGAATCTGAATTACACACATAAATTTCATTGATATCATATCTTGATCTCAGATTATCCAGGACACCAGGTTCATGTAGATAAGCAAGTTTTGTCATATCATCCACTCCACATGGTGGGGCTTCAGTATCTTTGTGGTAAACACTAGAAGGTTTAACAACAACCTGCCAATTTCAAGACAGAGGCATGATTCACAATGTTAGAACATCAGAATGTTCCAAGTTTTAACTTTTGACTTCAAAAACTTATGCCTAGTATACACCCAATGACCTACAGGATACTGCAAGAACTAAGCTACCTTATCTTTTTTCTGCTTCTCTTAAATATTCCCACTAGTCATTTATGTTTAAAGCACTTAAAGCAATGCTAATAAATTTACAGGACAAGAAAATGGTGAAGAATAGGATTGAATTTAATAAATATTAAAGCATTCTTACCGTCTTCCCTGAAGTGCAAAGGACTTTGATTTCTCCCCCTTTAACCTCCAAGACCTCACCATCTATCCAGGCTACTTCAGAATCCTCCACCCAAACATGGGAACCTACAACAGGATTGGCGGTGGCAGCCTACAAAACAAAGAGTGTCAACTTAAATAAACAGGCTTGGTGGTGGAGCCCACAGAATTCATTCCCTCTCTAATAAAATGCATGCATAATCAAGCAACAAAAGAGAAAATAATAAACAAAAAGAAAATGGTAAAATAAAGTTCTGAGTCCCACAAACGAAATTGAAATGTCTCCTATAGTTGGTTGTACAGAAAAAGGTATTTTAGTGCTAAGAGTAAGTTTACCTCCTCACATAAGCACACTATAAAGCAATGAATTATAAATGCTTATTTTTGGCAGATGAAAAGTACTTTACTTTAAATAACCTAACAAGATTTGTTCAGATAGCAAAGCAAGTCCCACAATTTACACATGCTTGAAGCATCAACAGCCAGCCCATAATCAGGAAATGGTTCATTCTGACGGAAATTTAAAAAGACAGTTTGAATTCTCTTTCTTCTATCTTAATTTCCATAGCTCAAGCACTCCTAAAATCAACACATATTTCGTACTCATACTGAGTATGCATTGCTATGGAAATGGTTCATTGCTGTCAAAACTCGAAAAGACAATTGGAATTCTAGTTCTTTTACCTTAACTTCCAAAGTTCAAGTACTCCTAAAATCAACATATATTGAGTACGTACCAATACCGAATATGCATTAGGCACTCATGGCGACAACTAAAGTCAAGTGCCTAAGAAGAGTTTGGACAACTTGATTCCTTACAAGATAGATAGATGGAACTAAAAATCAAAGAAATGGTGGGTTATGTATGGTGCTGCAATTCCCAATCTTCAATCCATTGCATTGAAACTCCATTCAGCTTCATCCTCCTCTTCTTGTTCAAGAATTGAATCTCCTTTTATGCTATATGTTATGCTTATTTGTGTTCTTTTATCATTTATTCAATTTACCATTGCTTATATAAAATCCTATTTTTTTATTTTGTATACTTTTTATGTTACATTAATGTATATGTATCCTAGATTTTTATAAAATTCTATTTGTCTTTATATGATTATAATTTATTCATATTAATGTATCAATTTCCTAGATTTTTCAATTTCCTGTATCCCATACCCCTGTGTTTGTACCCGATGACATATCCATGTCAGTGCAACATAGATCTTCACTCATTTGGACGTTATACATTTCCTATTGAAAAATGGCATTTGTTGAAAATAATAATTACAAATCTTTTTCACATAAAATAATCAATTCCATGAAGGATAAACTCAAAGTCCCCCAATTTAATTTTTCTTAGCTTACAGGTATGGAATGAAAAGCTGGTGACAAAAAGAATTAGAAGACAACATATGAGAACATCTAGTACCTAAGTCCACTTTGGTAACTATAATGTAAGAGAAGAAATAAGTAAAATAGAATCCACACAAGTTAACAATTCATAGACTAGTTAAGCTTCACAGAATATAATGGAGGCAACATCGAATATAAAAAAAAAAATATATATATATATATATATAGAGAGAGAGAGAGAGGGCAATTGTCCAATACTCTATTTGAGTCTCCAAAGATATAGATGACAACCGAAAACATCAAATTGGTATTGAATGCCATTGGTTGTGTCTTTCAAAAACAATTTGATGCCCCTTTAAGGACCAATTTGATGTATTTATAAATGAAGAGACTTTTACTCTACATTATAGTAAATAGAACAAGACAACAGCATAGAAAAACCCTAAACATATAACCAATGGAAATAAGCAAAGACTACTATCATCAGTTATTATTTTAAAAAAGATAGATCTCTTAGATAAACCCGACCATGAAGATATAACTGAGCAATTAAGTGCCATATAGTCACAAGCATAGGAAAGAAGGATTACGTCTGTTCTCCTCAACCATAAAAAAATCACACACACCCATTAAGTTAGTTGGAGTTAATCACTTGCATTTTCAAGAATGTGACACAAGTCGTCTGACCATTTTAATTGAGCTTTTCTTTTAGAGGTCGGGGGCCGGGATCACATATTGTTCCTTTATAATTCGAAATCAAATTCAAATGCCAAATAAAATGTTCTTTGCTTTGAAAATTCATCTAAAAAATCAGTGATACAACAACACAGCCGCAAAAAATTTATGAAATGGAAATTAGCGGTCCAGAGCCTAAGGCTCCCGTTTCAAAAAAACAGACTTATAGATTTGTATCTAGCTCAATCACATGCACCCTTAAAGATTATCCAAAAAAAAAAAGTAAATTGATAGTAGTAATCTTCTGAAACGATGTGGCGAAAATTGGAACCCCCTGTTTTTTCTAACAGCTTAGTCTAATAGCAAAAAACACCATCCACTATAATAGGACCCCTACAATGTCGCCAGGAAATTAAAATAAAAAAACAGGTGTACATTATAGAAACAGAGATAAAAAAAAAATCGCATAAACAGAAAAAAAAAATCTCAATTCTGCTTCCATGTAATAACAGATCAGCTCCCAAAACAATAAAAAAAAATCTAAAAAAAGGTAAATTATCTCCACACAGAGATATTTCAATAATGGAACACAACACATGACTTCGAATTGACTCGACGGTGACCAAAAACAATCAGAAGAGCGAGAAATTGATACCATTTGCTGTAGATTGATCGGATCGATAATCTTGCGGCCGTTCTGGATCTAGCTCGCTGCGCTACTGCTCCAGTATAAAACTCGAAAGATCTTCGAATTTGAGAACGATGAAACGAAGGTAGGAATTGAGACGGTCTATGTACCGAGTGAAAAAACTATGATGATGTTTTATTATTATAAGTATATATAATACATAATATATACTGATGAAATTGAATTGAATGGAATGGAATTGAATTGAATTTGAAAGCTTAAACCCTTCAACAACACCAAAACTTTTGAAGAAGAGGTTAAGCCCTCTGTGTTCTTCCTCTCTTTTCTTCTTCTTTTCTTCTCTCTCTTTCTTCCACCATCTTTTTCTTCTGCTATAAGTTTATTTCCTTATTATTATTATTGTTGTGAATATAAATTATTAATATGATTATTACTGTTAGATTAAGGTAATTTATCCCATTATAAACTTATTTAACTTATGTAAAAATAAATTTGTCAAATATACTGAATAACAGGTATATTTTTATTACACTCTGAAATCCCCTTTTGCCTCTATGAATTGCCGGTAATTACTGGTATGCCATTGGGGTTTTGTTTTTGTAACACTGGATTTAAGACACTGTTAGGAATGAGATTCTTTGTTTAGAAGTCTTTGTCGGCTAAATTAATTAGTTAGCCTTCACTATCATTATCTATTATTATTTATTTATAGTTTTTCACATTATTTGATATTTTTAATGATAAATATACTTATAAATAATTAAATATATTGCTGAAGAAATTATAAAAAAACAAAATAAAAAAGACAAAGGGAAGTATGTAAGAAAATTGTAAACAAAATATTGCAGCAGCACGAAGTATTTAGTGTAGTTGAGACTGGGAATTTTTTTGAGAAAGAATTTCGAATTTTAAAAAAATTGAAAATATTATATATTAAATTATTTAATTAGATATAAAATTAAGAAAAAAAATATGCGAATTTCATAACATTTTTTAAAGAAAAATACAATTCTTTTTTTTTCCTATTACTTGTCTAGTGCTGTTTCGTATCAAACCAAAATCTTCGTTTTTTTATTATTTAGTCAGTTATATAACACATCTTAGAACGTTTTTAATACACCGTAGAACGTTTAATATAAGAAAAGAATTTGTTTTTTGAAAATTAAAAATATATAATTGTTATGTTTGGCTTTTTTTCTAAATAAATTTTTCTGAAAATAATAATTTTGCAAAAACCATCACAAAATGTTTCTAACGTTTCTTAATTGAAAGAAAAGTTGTAAGACATAAAATATTACTTATATTGTATCATTTAATATAATAAATAATTAAAAAATCTACTACAAATAATACATTACTTTTTTAAAATTTTCAATGAAAATTATAAAATATTTTCACAAAAATATTTGTTTACCAATTACTATGATTTTAGTCATTCTAAATCATTATTTTCAAGATTTGTTATTACCGCGTGGTTTCTAGATATGAAAAAAAAAATGTTTTCATTAATGATAATAAATACTCAATTCTGTTAAATAAAAATAAATTATACAAACAATAAAAAAAATCAGGATGCAACATCTTTGTTGACATAGTATATTAAAAATTGAAAATTAAACTGATTAAATTATTAAATTATTAAAAAATTATATATTTTAACAAAAAAAAAAAAAAGAGATCATCTAGAATTGATAGCATGTGTTGATTTTTCTTTTTACATGAGTTTTCATCACATCTATTTTACAGCAGCTATAAAATATATATTTCTTTTTTTTCCTTTTGTACTCTTCTCAGATGATTTAACATTTTACGAGAAATTTAAAAGATATAACGCAAAAATGATATCAAACAAATATTATTGTATATTGCATGTATGTGAATGTTTATGAATTTAATTATGAATAACTTAGTTCATATTAATTAAGAAAAAATCATTAAGTTCATCTTAAAATAAAAGAAAAATTCAAAAATATTTTTGCACAAAATTAAAAATTTAGGTGATAAATAATTAAATACATGTAAAATAGTGATGAGGATATAAACAACAACGTGAATAGAAGTGATGAACTCCGTTTATTGAAATCATTAAAGTACCTTTTTTTGCCTATTTTTATAAACAATTATAATTACATAAAACCAAAGTTGTAAATAAAAAAAAAAATTACTCCTTCAATTTCACTTTATATATCGTTTACGCTTTCACATCATTTTTAAAAATTAATTCTCGTCTACTTTTTTTTTTCAATACACTAGTTTAAATTCTTTCATTAGCATAAATCAAATATGCATACATAATATAGATCATCATTCATTACAAATTACAAACTAACTAGTTGGTGTAATAGGTTGTACAAGCATATGCAAGCTTTGTTGATGGTTAATTGATATTTTTTACACTAATCGACATTCATAAAAAGTTCATTTAATTTTAAACTAATAATAACTTTATAAATTTAAAAGTTATTTTAGTTTTTTAGTTGTGAATGGAAATGATATAGGCTCCGATATATCTTTATTTATATTAGTACAAGAAGTATATATCATACAAATCATTCATGAGATGGATCAAGGCTCTTATATAAAATATATTTATAGTATATTTAACACTAAAAAATATATCTAACACTCTTTCTTGAGTTTGAGCATGTAAATCATATGTATCAAACATGTTACATATATGTAATCAATCATTGAACATGCAATTGTGATCACTACTTGTAAAAACAATGTTGTCAACATACATTATTAGATGGATACACCCACTAAATGAATAATGATGAAACACATCATGATCAAGTTCAATTTAAGTCATACCAAATCACTCTATTGAAACTACCAAATCATGACCTGTGATATTGTCTAAGATCATACAAAGATTTGTGAAAACTATATACCAAGTCAAAAAAACTCACAATAGGAACAAACCTAGGTAATTGTTTTATATATTTTGTCTGTCAAATCACCATGTTAGAAGGCTTCTAGTCTATGGTCTCAACCTAATTTATAAAATAATACTTTCATTAAAAAAAAGTATTTTTTTAAAAAAGGCATGTATTTATCATAATTTATATTGATTTATATATAAAACCATTATATCTAAAATTGAAATTAAAATTTCATTACTATGACTTCAATATTTTGAAATACATCTATTTTTTTATTTAATTTGGATTTTTTTTTTATATAAAATGGGCTTAAATAGTCTTATGGCCAACATAGGATCGAATCATACCAAAAAAATTGTAGCCTATTTAGAAAATAGAGTGAATCACACCGATACAATTTTTTCTAAGTGATCATTATCTTGGGTCAAGTCGAGCGAACACATTTAATAACTCTAATTGTTACTTTGACACATGCCTTTAACATTTATGATACTTGGTTTAGGCATCTAGTCGGGCAAATATCATACCTATATGAATATTTTTATTTATGGTATTACATTTGACACACACATACATATTTATATATTCGTTAATATCAAATTATAACTTATATGCATACAACAAATTATTATTGAAAATTGCAGGTAAGCAAAAGCATAAACCCATGATAGTGTATTGGTTTGGTGATACGCAAATGTACTTTGTATCTTGTTAATTATGTTATATATTGTACAATGAAAACACAAATAGAAGCAGAAACAAATGTATTATAATGAGAATTTAAATTAAATGTAACGTAATTTATACTCACTATGTAAAAAATAAAAATAAATAAATAAAAATTATAACTTATGTGCAACAAAATGTTAGAGACGGATTCAAACCTAAGGGAATAAACTTTTATATATCAAATATCATATGGTTGCATTGTTGGATGTTGTTCTGATCATAGTACAAATCTTACGGAGGTGTCATGGGATGGATTGCTTTTGGTAGGGATAATGAAGTTTTATTGTATACACACATATGTTTGATTTATTAAAAATTACACGAATTAACTAAGAGTTGAACATTGTGTAATTATGGATGATGTAAGTCATTTAAAAGGTTAATTATATTTTAAATTATTATGTGATATTTTTAGATATGTGTACCGATTATGCCTATAAAAAAAATGAGATCTATGGATTCTCGGATCCTCATCTCATTCACTAACTGAATAATAAGAAAGTTAAAAACACAACATATATCAGTAATTATTTTATGATATGTGACAAATATTTATTCTTCTTTATATATTCATGAATAAGTGCATGATAAACAAGTTATATTTAATTACTTAATTTTTTTAAATAATATTTTTTTAATTCATATTGAGAACTATTTATTATGTATTTACGGGATCGCATCATTACTTACTTGCTTAGTTCATTGTAAAAAAAATATAATTAGTCCCCCACATACTTAAAATAAATAGTACATTGGTTGGATTTTTTATTTTTTTTTACGTTTATTACATTAAGCTTATATGATTATATCTTATCCAATTACTTTTATTTTTATAAGTATCTACTCTGTTTATAACATTTTGAAGAGTATACCAAGTATGCAAAATTAAAAAAATTAAGATGAAAACATCTCAATATATTTAATTTAATTAAATACACATTATTTTACTATTTCTATATCTCAATTAATTAAGTTAATTATGTTAATATTTAACTATAATATTATAAATAATCTGAGGCTATTGCATAATGGAAGGACGACTAATGAACACACTGGAATTGAAAAAAGTTAGGTAAGTAAATTTTCTCCCACATATGAAAAACAAGGTTACTCATACACAACACACAATCAAAACATATACCTTAAAAAGAGTCCCCTCAAATCCATTTAATTATACAAATAACTATATTTATTATTTCTCAACATACAAACAATGCATATATTCAAAAATATAAATATTCAACATATCAAAATTAATTCAATCAAAATTCCCATAGTTAAACATTTTTAAATAGTAAATGTTCAAAAATATTTTTAATTTATTTCGAAATTTTTTTAAACAAATATAAATTTGCTTTTAAATTTTTTTAAATATTACTTTTATGGATATTTATGCCATAAAAATATCGAGACAAATTAGATTTTTTTTTGCGAGATAATACTTTATTACTGAAATTTTAATAAATCAAAATAAATAATAAATATTTTTATTCGATCTGTTGTAATTTAACAATAAAAATTTACCAGATACGTCGATTGAGCTTACACTCCAAAAATACTTTTTTATAACCAAGTATCTATGTAGGGTAGAGTTGTTTTGAACGTGTCTGCCACGAGTAATTATTTTAATATACGTGAACGTAATCACTATAATTATAACTTTATATTCATAACTTTTTTACATATTCACATCTATATATTTGTATTTTTATTATATTAAAAGAATAATTTTTCATAAAAATCAATAATTTTGAAAAAATAATTATAAAAAAAATATATATATAATAGTTATTTTTAAAATAAAAATTACTTTAATGTTGAAAAATAAATTTATCTAATTAAAAATAAATAAATAAATAAAATTTAAAAAATATTTTTTTTATTTATTTAATTTTTCGCATTAGGAGGCTCACTTCACGTGGGTTATGTGAGCTTGGCATAATTTGTAATTAGTATGAACTGGGAGGGCATGGAGGAAGACCACATGTAACTAACTTAAGCAATTGATCAATTACTTAACGTAACGATTATTATAAAAAGAACGATAATCAAACCTCATGAAATGAAAAGACAAAGAGACAACCCAACCAAAATGCGCCACGTGTAAAGAGTATGTTTCATAGATCATCATAAACTGTTTTGGTGTTTTAATGGGACCCACACTCATTATCTGGGACCCACAGAACACTGGACAGCTCCTTAAACACGGTTTCGCAAGCTGCCTCCAAACGAAACACATAATAGATTTTCTTTTTTCTTTTTTCTTTTTTCTTTTTCTTTTTTAAATTGTTTTAATTTCAACTTTGCTTAATGCAGGACTTCTTGAAAGTATCTTCTGGTGAGATTCTTGTATTACTTAGTATATAATGTCAGAGAATAAATTGAAATAAACAAAAGTAAATAATATTATTAGAAAAATGTAAAAATTAAAGTCATAAATGAGTGTGTATTATAAAAAAAATGAAAATTGCATAGTAGGGCATGGAAAAAATAATGGAAATGCACTTTTGCCCTACAAAGGGAGTGATTATCGGACTGAAGTGTGGCTTTTTGGGAGAGTTTGCCAAAACGACGGCGGAAGGTGCACCGCCTTGATAGACGGAACCCTAATTAGGTGATTTTGTAATTCTAATTTGGGGCCATAACGGTCCTCACCCTACCCTACAAAACGTAAAAGCTGAAAGGCCCCCTTCCCACATCAATGTGGGGTGCCTTATGGAAAGAGACATAACACATGTTTCATTTTTGGTATGCAAGAGTTTGCATCACTACGGTACCGGAGAATATGCAGTTTGCGACAAATGTTCTTATATGTTCCCTTTGGATTTCTAATGTCTTTCAATGGATAATTTATTTTTTAAAAGATCCAATTTTTTTTATTTAATTCTTACAAAAATATAAAAAATACTTTTTAATATTATAATTAAGATCTTGTGTGTATACAAGCACATGATCAATAGACGTCGCAATAACGTCATCTCACATCTCATAGATTAATCTAATATTATTATTAGACATACATTACACGATAATCTCACCCAAAACATGATTTGCAGTAGACTCGTCCAAAATCATACCTATAAATAAAGAATCACTTATAAAAAAATAAAATAATGAAACTTTTATTATAAAACCTTCGACACTCCTATTCTTAAAACTGACTTAAACATCGGAATTTCTTGTAAATATTTCTACCTTAAAATTCGAGAAGACAATGAAGTTGAAGATTGAAAACGAAAAATTAAAGACTAAAAACACTAGCAAAAGAACATTCCGTCTCTAAAAGAATTCTTTCTAAGAACAAATATTAAAGTAATTCTTAATTTAATACAAAATTATTTATTAGAGTTAAATTTAGATGATAAAAATGGTCACATAAAACTAAATAGCAAGACAAAATCGTAGGCATGCTTTTCATTTAAAAAAATATATATTAATAACGCTTTATATATTTAAAAATCAAATTGATTAGTTATCTGTTTTATAATTGTAGTACAAACAATGTAGTAAATAGGTATGATCAATAAGGTTTTAACTTTACTAACATTATCAAAATTTTATTCCAACAATAAGATGTTTTTCTTAGTATATGTCGGGTATAATATTCTAATGTCTTTAAATAAGTGTGCATTTAATGGTATCGGAGAAAAAGATAAATTAGCTGGTTTTAAAACACTAAATGATTTCTCAGTGCTATGCTACCTCTGAGAATACTTATATCCAAATTTAGTTGTAAACTTAGTAATTTTTTTCATCTATACTTTATATATTTTAATAATTTTTACTGTTATTTTTTTATTTATCTTTTAGTAAATTTTTTTTTTTCAATTACTTGATTTGTTCATAAATATGATTGATTAATTTTTCATTAAATATAAATGTCTAATTTGACTACTTAAAATAGTATATTAATTTGAAACCTTTTTAATATTATATATTTTAAAATTATATAATTTTGATTAAAAAATACGAAAGCATAATTACGGGAACACATGTGTTTGCAATAGTACTATTGATGAAAGTGTAGGTAGAATAGTTAAATGTATTTAATAACTCATTAATGTTAGAAACACAAGTTCCAATAATTTGCTATTAATTGGCTAAGATGTAGGTATGTTTGAAAAGGATCACTGTGGGATATTTATTTTGAATATGTGGAGAAAAAACTTAGTAGTTTAGAATGTTATTTATTACTAAAAGGTTATAATTATGATTGTTATTTAATTTTAATGTGATAATGTGTGATCATGACTTCTTTTTACTTTGTATATATTTTTAAAACATGTTGTTTCATGATAATATATGCATTTACATTAAAAATGTAGATATAGAATTGTGTTATCAACTATATTATAAATATCACGGGGTCAATTCCCAAAAGAAACAAATAAAATATAAAAATAAAACGAATGATGTTAATTTAAAAATAACTATTTTATTAACCCATCATGAAAAGTTAAATAAATAAATATAAAAATAAGAATTTGTTAAATATAATTTTATATTCCATGATGAGGATAGTGAGTGTTAAATTTATCCTAGAAATTAAAGTAGCTGAAAAGAAGGATAGTAATAAACTCATTCTCATTCCAACTAGTGATTTTGTTAAATCTTACACACAAATTGAAAATTAGTGCAACTAGTTCTTAAGTGAAGTGTGAACTTGAACAAAATACTATTATTTTTAACACCTAACATCATTTGACATGCTCTACCAAATGTGAATATAACAAATCAATCAAAAGGAATTGCTTTTGAAGTGTTCAATAAACACAAAGAAAATTTTTTCACACCAATATTAGAGACACATTGGACTCAGTCTTTGGACTTTTACTTCATTTCAGTTCTACTTGCTCATAAAATACACTTAACTTCACTTTTATTGTCCATTTAGATTTGCATCACTTCGATTCTGAGTCAACATTGACGTGCAAGCAATATCAATTTCTTGTCACCAATTTGCAAATTTCATTTTTTTTTCATGCATAATCCGCAGAAACAAGATGGGCTTAGGATTAGATTTAGCGTGTTTCTTCCTGCACCCCAACAATTTTTTTTTCTGCACCTCATTAATTTTGGAAAAAATTGGATTATCTTTTTTTCGAAATGTTTCCACAACATAGTTTCTAAAATTCATAAAATATATTTTTGGAAACTGTTTTTCAGAGCAGAATTTCTGAAATAAGTTTTATAGAACATGTATGATACGTTCTAAAATGATTTTTCTAAAACATGTTTTTCGTAACACATAAAATGTGTTTTTAGAACAAAATTAATTTTTGAGTACATAAATAATAGCTTCTAAAATGAACTTTTTTTAGGAACTTATTTTTAGAATGAAATCTCTCTCTGTTCTTCTTCTTTCTCTCATTGGAATGGAGAACGGAAATGAACAGTGACACAACAATAACATGATGCGTTGAAGGAAAATATTTTAATATTTTTCTATTAGTTTAGGGTGCAGTTAGTAATAATGGACGTGAAGGAAGAAAAAGTCCAGAATGAGATGGGTCAAATCACTATGACTCGGGACTAGAGATAGCTTCTTCCTGCATCTCCATAATTTCTTCGGGCACCTTCATAAACTTTAAAATACCAAAATTGTCATTCGGTAAAAAAGATAAAAATGAAAGTTTTGTTTTACATTTTGTCCACAAGTGAAAAAGAATGTGCTTGTTGTGGTGGTCGGGTGCAGTGTCACGGTTGTGGTGCTTGAGGTGGTAGTTGTGTGTTGTAGTGATGGTGGTAACTATCGTACATAATATAAAATATTAAAAACATAAAAATCAAAACTAACGCTACGAATTATTCAATCTAGAGCACAATAAATGCAACTTCTGGATTATGCAATGCAAAACTTAATTGGATAAACTTACCGGATTACGTAATTCAGAACCCTAACTAAAATAATGGTAATACCAAATTACGTAACCCAGAACTTATTAAACACTAAACTTTACCGAATTACGTAATTCATAACTGGTTGAAAACCTAATACCTACCGGATTAGGTAATCTGCAACCTAACTAAAAACTTACCAGATTACGTAATCTGGAACCTAACTAAAAACCAACCGGAATATGTAATCCAAAATCTAACTTAAAACCTACCAGATTACGTAATCCAATACCTATTTGTGCAAATGGTTATCAGACTACACTTATCTTCCGCCACATTTCACTTCAAAATTAAAACCAATGAAATTACTTATCTATAAAAGCTGTAAATGAAGATGACAATGGAAAAAGGAAAGCTTTAGAAGGAATGAAAGCTTTGAGAGAAGGAGAAAGGTTGAAGGAGGTGGGAGATGAATGGGGGTGAGTTACGTTGAGAGTGAAGGAGAAAGAGAGAGAAAGTTAAAGTAGGTTAAATTAAATCAGATTAAAATATATATTTTTTTAATTTTTTTTACTAAAGGATATAATAGTAAATGTGTATTTAGTATGGGTTCTAGAAAAAACCATAATGGAGGTGCATGAAGAAGCTGTTTTATTAAATTCAGCTTTATCACTCGGATTTCATCTTACATTTCTCCATAATAAGGTAAATCACCCGTTTAGTTCTTATTCTCGAACTAGTTTGGGAACCGGGAGAACTATTCACTCGGTCGGTCGTGTCTCACGTTCCTCCTTCTATCTTCCTCAAACTGGTGGGGTACCTGCAGATGACACTCCAACGCTCAAGTCAGTGGGGTATCGTATTCGGCTGGTTATAATACTGTAGATAATGACGTACCTTCTTCCTTGGAATGTGTGATATTTATATTACCTTGATGGGCCCTTGCTGTTGGGCCGGATTAGGGGGTTGTTTAGCGATTAGGGTTGGATTAAGTCGTTTCCTAACCATGGGTTAGCCTTTGCTAATCGGGTCAACCTTTGACTTGAGCACCTTATATCGGTCGACCACATATGACACGCGGTCGACCTCGTACCTTAAAGTAGGATCTTGACACGTGGGTTGACCGAGTCCATAGACCGGTCGATCATCCCAGTACAGTTCTTAAAATTTTAGTAATATAATAAAATAGTATTTGAAATCAGTAAAATAGGAAAGTATTTCTTAAATTAAAAATTCTGAATTAATTTACTCTTTCAAATTATGTTGGAGAATCAAACTGATCATTAAAATAAAGGAAATGAAAAAAAAGCCTTTAAAGTTGTAAATTATCAAATTAAATTACAACACAAAGACAAATTCTAATTGTAAAGGTTTATTTACTCTTTTTATCCCTAAATTTATATTTTTATTAAAGAACTAAAATGGATTAAGTGCAGTTAAATCTTTATAATTATAAACCAATTTCTCTTAATATTGCAATTTTAAATTGATAGTTTATAATTTAATTATAATTTTACATTTTATTTACTTCACATATCGATTAGATTATCTACTAATAGAAAAATGACATTTTATGACGGTTAAAACATACTTTTTTATGACGATTTTAGACCTGTTATAGATGCAGGTAATATAGAAAGTCTTTATTTTTTATGTCATATTTAAAAGAGCCATCATATGTCTCATTAAATAATACCCACACTCATAGTTTCCTGATTGATATGAGCACTACAAGTTTAATACAAATAAAATAATATAATAATTTATACATTGTAATTTCATACTAGTAAGATGAATGACTTACATTTGGTGCAATGTATTGTAGCTTCTTTTTAGCAATATGTGGAAGTCCTTGCAACCTTAAATGAGCTTTCATAACTCTACAAATAGTTACATACATTAAATTTTATATTATTTATAAAATCATATAACATAACAAAATAATTGAAAACTTATAATTGTCAGACTATTAATTTTCTTGTGCAATGAACACAAGAGAACAACAAGAGATTGTCGATGAATAATTACTAACAATTGCCAATGGCCCCTACAAGATGAAATATTGTAAGTAACAATTGAATTTTACATAGATGTGCATTAATTTATAAATGTATACTTATTGATGCAAGTAAGGTGCTAAGTACACCTCTTTGTTCCCATTTTGAAATGTCTCTATGAAATACATCTGCACCTCACTAGCTTTATTCCCAACACTTTGAATGGCAACATGGTTGAATATGAAGATGAATATTGAGAGGTCATGCTCAAGGTGGTTGGTTGCCGTGATGGTTCTTTTCTTGGGAAGACACTCATATTAATTGCTCAAAGGATAACAAAAAGGGATAAGATCAAACTATAAAACTATAGCAAATGTGGTATTTAAAGTTATTTCTTGCTTGTCAATTTCCCAACCTACATGTCACTATTTCAATGTTTGCTATTACAAAATAAGTGTCTCAATACTCCAAGCTTCCCATGTGTTCTTGTCTTAAACAGCCTACACTATACACAAAATTTGTAACCTATATCAAATGCATATCATATTTTATTGTTCTAACTCCTTCGTTTTTGTTTCTTTTTATCACTTTCCTTCGTTTCTTTGATCTCTCATCCACCCTTTGTTTTTCTTAATGCCAAATAACAATGATAATTTTATGATCTCAAACCACTTTATAGGACAAATTCTAATTTCCTTTAAACTTGGTTTGTTCAAAAATTAAAACCAATACAAAATATACCCAAATTAAATATAATATAATATTTAGATATTAGACTTTCAAGTTATTCATATATATATATATATATATAGTATAATATTTAAAGATTATATTGTAATTGATTAAATAAAAGGTAGTAATATTATTATTAAAAAAATCCTATGTGTGGGCAATGAAATAATTAAATAAAAAATATGCATTTCTTATTTATATAAACTCATTTTAAATTCTAGAAAATTTTCAAATTTTCAAAATCTCATCATTTAGGTTGTTTAAGTTATTACTATTGATACATTAAAAAAAATTGTGAAAAAATTATTTTGTCTCAAAGTTGTTTGGAATAGACAAAAGAAAAAGTGAAAAAAAATGAAAAATTGTAAAAAGTAAAAAAAGTAGAAAAGTAAATGCGTGAATCCGTACATCTTTGAAAAAAAGAATCATCTCTACGAACCATGCCTATTGAACCTCCGCGCTCTCCTATTCTCATCTATGCGCACTCATGCTACTGCACATTGCTCTCATTCACTCCTTCTCCTAAATCTTCCATTCCATTATCCTTTTCCCCAACTTCAAATTTATTACATACTAAAAGTTTCTAATAGAATAATATTTTTCAACTAAAAATACATGTTGAGCACAATGGAAAACACAAAAAGAAGAAATGGAACGAGATTTGCAGTGAAGAAATGAAAAGATACTTGTTGAACGCAATGGAAGCACAAGCAGAAAAATTTTGACGACACAAACTCGCAAATTTCAGAGAGATGTGTAGACCTTCAATGTCTCTAACACTTTAGAAATCTATTTGAGACATCCACAAACAAAGCACACATGAGAAATTATGAGAAATTAGGGTGAAATTGAAATTAGGAAAAGAGAGAGATTCTAGAACCTGAACTTACGTAGAGAGGCAAAAAGAGTAGGAAGATGTGAGCAAAAAAGCATAAGCATGAATATTTGCTGAATACGGAGACAATGTTAGTGGAGGAATGTAGAGATGAGCTAGTAAAAAGGTAAAACTCTAAAAAATTTACTATGACAGGTGTCATAGTAAAAGATATAAAATATATTTATTATGATGGTTCCTTATTAAAAGATATAAAATATATTTATTATAATATTTTTTGATAAATGATAAATGATATAATAAATTCTTTTATAATTACCATTGTGCCATCGCTTCACTTATTATTGTTGAAGATGGTTGCTGCCCCTTCAAGATTGTGTTTGATGAAGACTTGTATGTAGTGTTTGATGAAGACATTTATGTACTTTCCATGTATTTGTGCTCTGCTTTAAGTATGTCTTAGTTAGTGCTTAGAGGTTGTCTAAGAGTAGCTTTTTGCTGAGTAACTCACCTCATAACCACTGGCCATGTGTTAAGAACAAGCATAAGTTTTCTAAAACTGTTTTT
>Ga0123342_1002216_pt1 | contig 32483 bp, 18 predicted proteins | sample Turbeawhitnodule_FD_89960 | JGI IMG/M metagenome (GOLD analysis project Ga0123342, IMG submission 89960) | Root nodule microbial communities of legume samples collected from Mexico - Turtle bean Mexico white nodule | ecosystem: Host-associated > Plants > Roots > Nodule | place: Mexico: Nepantla... | reverse complement strand
TCTGTATTCTTCAAACTGGTAAAATTTAACCAATCTGATTCTGTTATACCTCTCTGTTGATTGCAATTTTAATCTGAACAAGTTCAAATTGTGTTAGACTGTTCTGAAGAATCAATCTGTTTCTTTTTAAAAACAATCTGTTCTTTTTCCTCTGATATACTGAAAATTGTTTGTATTTGCGAAAATTTTATATATTCAATTCACCCCTCCCCTCTTGAACTTAGACACTAATAGACCCAATAGTATATAGCCAACATTATGTATTTTTATCAACTTTTTGAAATACATTGATTATGTAAATCCCTTTGTTAGGTATATCTTACTAAACTTTGTTCATACATGTATAAAGTATTACTTTTGATGTATAGTAAATATTAGTAAGTAAGGTAATGAGTAGATGAATGATAAATAAGAAAATGAGTAATAACACATCATACCTAAAAGAATGACAAGATACATGTTAAGATAAGTGATTCTTATTTAACAAAATATTCCTTTTTTTTCCTTATTTTGTATTTCTTAGACTTTTACTTTGTAGAATTTATTTCTTTTAAGGTGTAATTAGTAAATAAGTTTAGATAGTCCTTTTGTCAAGTCCATTTTTTTTATATATTTAAGACAATACAAATAAACAAAAAAGGTCAAAAAGAAGTAAAAGGAGTTATGCAAGGAAAAGGAGTCCAAATTGAAGAGATAATTTTATACTAAAACTTTAATGAATTAGGTCAAACAAAGCATGATAAAGTAAGCAATGAAAACATGAGTGAGAATGGAAAATACCTCACCAACAAATCCTACCAAATGAGATTTATTTGATATTTTTAAAATTTGAATTTCAAAATTCCTCCTATTTCTTTTTAAATTTTTGACATGGACTCTTTGTCCTTTAGAAGCCACATTTGAATTTCATTTAGAAGACATCTGTATTTGTACTTTTAGATTTTATTCACTATAAATAACCACCATTTGTCTCTACAATGTTACTTTGAAATTTATGAAATTTGATATTTGAGAGAAAACATTTGTGAGAGATCACCAACTTAGAGTCTTATCTTGGGTTAGGAGTTAAGTGAGGATTCTTCAAGGAGCTTATTAAGAAGAGGAAGTCACCTCCTTTTCTAATAGCACTCTTCTTCAATTCTTATAGGTTTATTCATCCTTTTATTTCTTTAATGTTGTTTACTTGTCTTGTGTTTTTTTTGTTTGTTTTAATTCTATCATTTATTCAATTTTGCCAACCTCTTATTCATTCTTATGTGATATATTTGATTTTTTCTTATCTTATAGGAATAAACCTTCACACTTATATAATTATTTGGGATTAAATTCGTGATTAATGGTAAGCTTCCTTAAGTTTATTTGTTCTTTGTCATTTGTGATATAAATTCAATCAAAATCCAAAATAAGTTTTAATTAAAGCTCAAATATAAGTTTAACCTTATCATTACAGATATTGAAATAAAAGAAGTAAAGGGTATTATAAGAATGTTAAATGATTCGATGTGAGTATTTTTTTTAATTATAAATTGATTTTACACATTTGACTTATTTATTAGAGAATAATAAATATATTGTTTAAAGATAATTTAGTTTAAAAAGATTAATGTTGCTTTAATTTTACTTTTTATAAATTTTTTTCCATACTTATTGTATTATTTAAGTTAAAAAAAATAAATTAATATTACCAATGACTTAATTGAAAAGCAAATAAACTAACATGAACAATAAAATGTGGGAAAAATTACACATTGAGCACTTATAACATGATGTGGCAATCTCAGTATACCTTCTCATCCATCTTGTGCACATTAATCCGTCTCTCCAATAAAGCCTTAACAAACTTAACATTAATGTGCAATTGTCATCGACCTCCTTTTGCCCCTTTCATTTACCTCATGCCACCCTCGATGAATCATTGGATGCTTCTCACATTTTCATTCTTTATTATCACACATAACTTGTTTCTCGGTTGCAACACGTTGAAACCATCGTTATTCTTTGTTAGCACCTCATGCACAATCATACCCACAAAGTTTCTCACACCTTTGTTTGCCTCTTTGATTAATAACAACTTCTTCATCCATTTGTCTCACACACCTATTGACATGTGAAAGACACATCACTCATCCAAGAATAGTGAACGTTGGTTTTCACCTAATTTACTAGGAACATCCTTACAAAATCTCTCTCACCATATTTAATTACAAGGTGTAACATTATTCCATCATCTCTAGTCAATGTGACAATGCTTAGGCCTTTGAGTAACAAAAAATATAAAATGTCCCCATGCCTTTATCTAGCTAACAAATGAATCACTCCAAATAATGACGGTCATTATCTTCATTTTCACCTTATAAACTAAGATAAGCTCATTAATTAGTTTTTCTCTCCAAGGATAAGTTTTTTTAACACATACATGTCACAATAATCTTTTAGTTCGATTTATGGATTGAATTTAAAGAGTAATAAAACTAGGTTGAATTTAATTTTAGAAAAAAAGAAAGGACGATGAAGGGAGTAATTACACTTATGAAATAAATCCATTTGCATTTGATGGTTTTCGAATACCACAAAAAGACAAATCAAACCACATATTAAATTTATTAAAAAGGTATAATTACTTTATTCGTGCCTACATTTTGGAGCAATATTCAATTTAGTATAGTGGTTTTAAAAAAAATTAATTTGGTCCCTATGATTTTTAAAATGTATCCAAAATGGTCATTTCTGTTAAGTCGCACTAAATGGAGTCAACTGGTGCTTATGTGGCAAAGAGAAGGGGTTATGTGGATTGCCAAGTAAAAGACACGCCAGATTGGATGTTTAAGGTTTAGAGGCATGAGATTGGATCGGTGGAGATTAATAAATTATGCTGGTTAGGGTTTTTGTTTTGGTCAAAACATTTTCGGATAGTGGCTTCTTCACAAATACGAGGGTGTTGATAGATACGAGGGTCGTTTGTGGTGGAGTTCGGTGTTGTGGATTCGTTGGTGGGGGAGGAGTAAATAACATTTGTGATTCGTTCGTGGGTTCGTTCGTATTTTCGTTTGTGTTGGGAATGTGTGCCTATAGGTCTGCATTTGTATCATCATGCAGTTGTAATTGAATGGAGGTGCAACAACAACGATCTAATTCTAGCCATGGTGGTGGGAGCATGACGACTTTTGTTGCTCCCATTTGCAATTGTGGTGAATTTGCGGTTTTGAGAACAACAACTATAAAAAATGGTGGGAGGCAATTTTGGGGGTGTCCAAAGTACAATGTGAGATGTATTGAACTGTGGTTTATGAAAAAAAATGCATTTGTATTGATTTTTTGGTTATCGTTTTGTCTAATACAGAGTAGGAGTGGCGTAAGCATGAGATGCAATTTCTTCAGATGGTGCATTGAAGACACTAGGATGACAAAGATGGAACTATTGTTAGACAAAGAAACAAGATTTGTAGCTTGAAAAAATGTCTGAAGATGTTAAGAAAGTGGATTAAGATGTTATTAGTAGGATTGTTATGTTGACTATTTTCTTAAAATTCCTATGAGTGACATATCGATGTATATTTTCGGATTATGATTGAATGAGTTAATGTAATATGTATTAGTGTGTTGAGTTCATTATGTCTCGTATGTAATATGTATCCCGAAATCTGGATCAATGCAAATGAATTTGAATGAATGAAATATTTGATTTTTTGTATCAATGCATCTTGGATAGTAGACATCACAGTCACATCTGAAGCATCATCCACTTCAGTAACTAATTGTTTCCTTTGAGAATTAATTGATTTAGTGGTTGCATAGAAATTTCAAGCTAATACAAAAATCAAGGTACTACAAAAAAACTGGTTTGATACTGGTGCATTTGTGCTCTTAGAACTGTATAAGACAATTGTAAACTGGTTTGATGGTGCATAATGAAAGAACTTTGGTATTACTGGTGCATACAATTCATATGATTTATTTTATTGGTTCTTCTCCAAGGATGATTTGAAGTGCAATATCATGAAATTTGGAGGATGCATCCAGAGATAAGGAAAACTAAAGCAATTCAAACTAAAAATGAGTTTTAAATGCAAAATATATATCAATTAATAGTATTTGGTTTTGTTCCATATATACATAAAAGTTGGAGCATTTTTTTAATGCTGAGCAAGAAAAAATTGTCAAAAGATGTCACTAAAAATCAAACAACAAAGAGAAGCACAAGTTGCAAATGCACTACAAAAATATCTTGCAAATTATATCTAACAAGTTCTGCTATCCAGTTCTGGACCTTAAATTTGCTGCAAATTACAACTAACAAGTTGCAAATCCAGTTCAATGCAAATTTTACAGAGTTCAAAGATGCACACCAAAGCAGTTTTGACAGCAATCCAGCTTTTCCCATCTCAGAGTAAACTAAATACATTGATTACATCATACATTAACAAAAGCCTAAAATAATTGTTTTTCAAAATACACAACTATAGAAACGAGTGGGTTCCAAAAGCATTCATGGCTCCCAAAAGCGGCCTCTCATGGACTATAACTTAAGCCTCATGTTGGATCTTGATAATTTTGCGCTTGATCTTGTTGTCCTTCAAGCTGCCTGAGATGGTTGTGAAACTGTTGGTTGAGTAGGGGGAGACGGTGGAGAGGGTGCAGTTGGAGCTGCTTGATATGGCCCTGTGAAATCGCCTTGGGTGAGATCATCTTGGGTGAGATGACCTTGGGTGAGATAGCCTTGGTGCACTTGAACCTTGTTTAGATGGTTTTTCAATGTAGGACTTTCTGTTGTGACCAAGCTTATGACTGATCCCACATTTTTTTCTTTAATCTAGTTTCGCCTAAGTGACTCTTGCTCTTCATTACCTCTCATGCCTCAAATCTTCTCTTCTATTTTGGTCTTCCAAGCATCTTCTTTGTGGGAGGTGACATAGCATCTGGCATTTTAGTTCTGTCCCATACTTGTTCATTGTTCACTGGGTAGATAATTGAGTTGTAGACCTTTGCATATGTTTCCTTCTTGAACCAAAATGAAATGAAGTTGACTGGATCGACATTGACAAATTTCATTGAAGAAATCGCATGACAACAAGGTATTCCAGTTAACATCCATTTTCGACAGTTGCACTCATGTATGTCCAAGTTAACCGCAAACTTTTCTCCAATGATAGAGATATGTCTCACTTCAAATAAGTGATATGCAGAAGAGTTGTGATGATGGAATTGGTTGGACATATCTAAAAACTAACACAATAACTTTTTAAAATAGTGTATCAATGTTGTTATCTAACCTGGGTATCCAATATCGAGTTTGATTTGTTTCCTTTTGTAACCTGCTTAAAATCTTTGGACATACTGATCCTTCAAATGAGACAATTTTCAATTTGTTCTTTGTCCATCTCTGCATTATATAAAACCTGATATCTTCTAGCATGGTAATGATAAGTTTTGCATATGCAACTACAAGCACACTATTAAAGCCTTCACAAATATTGTTGACAAGTGAGTCACATTTTGGAGTGAATGTGAACCTTGATATGGACCAAAACCTAGTAAAGAAACATAAATGATTTTAGAACCTAGTAATTGGTGTGCATAAATAATTAAGAACCTAGTCAACTGAAAATAAATTACTTCATAAACTTAAAATAAATTACTTGATAAACTAAAAATAATTGAGCTCACAAACTGATTTTGAAAAGGCCAAATTCCAAATAAAAGGCAAAAGTAAGAGAGTGCCTAATTCCAGTAATAGTGATGAGCAAAAGACATTAGGTGTTAGTGAGAAAAAGAATGGTGATGAAGGGTTCATAATTGTCTCAAAGATGAGGAAAAACAGCCAGAAGATCACAAATGGAGTCACATAATTGTACAACCAACAATCTATAGAATGCAGGTATTTCCACATAAGACAATTTACTCTATACTATCAATATACACACTAAGGTTTACTGCACATATGCCCTAGAATTTTCAAATCTAACAGTGGTATCTCCTGAAATATTCTAACCTGACATGAGTAAAAGAACAACTTAGAATGCTCGTCTGGGAAGTAGTGTAATCAGATGTTTGAAAGCCTCATCATCGACTTCCTTTATAGCACTTATCTCCCTCTTCCATGCTTGGGGATATGTAATGTCGGATGCCCTCCACATTAAAGTTTTCATTTTTTTCCTGCGAATTTCTTTCAGAAGTTCGAGTACAGGTGTTAAACACAGAACCGCTGCACTGCCCCAGGTATTAGTTCTTGAATGGCAAACAACAAACCCTGTCAAAAGTCATATATACAATACTTAAATGAAAATTATACATAGACAAAATTAACAATTGACAACAAAGAATATACCTTTTGTTGGTCATACATGAAAGTGATGCTTTGACATACATCTACACCCCCAACATCTTCAATTAAAAGCTGCAAAAACCAGCTCCAATAATCTTTGCATTCAACCTCAACCACAACATATCATTTTGGGTCCCTCCCAATTGTTGTCAACAGTTCACCACCATAAAAGCCTTTCAAGAAGCACCCATCCAAAGCAATTATGGGCCTACAAGATATAAAGTTATCCTCGTAGGCTTTTAAGCACACATAAAATTTGTTAAAAACTTTGAACCATTCATGTCTTCAACTTTGACTTTCATTGTAGACCTCAGATTTGCACGCATAAGCTCATGTGCATAGTCATAAATTCATTTGTACTGCTCTTGAAATGAACCATGGATATTCTTCAACGCCATGACCATTATTAGTTGAGCTTTTGACTTACTTATACTTATGTTCCATTTTTTAATAACTTTATTCCTTACATCATTACTTCTCAATTTTGGATTCTAACTTAAAGAAGTCTCCAACCTCCTACTCAACCATTTAGTACTCAACAAATCGACCTGAAATTGCCAAGCACATGTATGTACATCATTTAATTTTCTTAACTGCCAACAACTTGTTGAGGGTAAGAACCCACAATATGCATACCATTCACATTGTCCTTGTGCTTCAATACACGACACACGAACTCTTGAGTTATCATTTTTTTACTAATTTCAAGTTCCTCCCTGAATGGACAACATAAGTTCTAATGACATCTTTAAATGCTTCCCTGTCTATAAAATAGGTACCCAGATCCCCGAAAAAATTTGCCATGTTTTTTGGCATTTCAAATGATGGAAATTTACCACTTGTACACATATCCTCCTCACCATCTTCAAATTCATCCATGTTGTCTAACTATTCTGATTCCCACCCTGTATCTGACAACCCTCTATCATGTGCAAATGTTCCTTCACTTTCATCATCATCAACATCCAAATCCTGCAAATCATCTATACAATCTGGTTTTAAACCTTGTATAGGATTACTGGCTTGCCTTTTACTTTTGCGCCTCTGCCTAACCTCAACTTTAAACCCTAAACCCTAACTTTCACCCTCACCCTTATCTATACTACCCTCACCCTTATCTCTAGTACCCTCACTCTGAACTTCAATTTCACCTTCAATAAATTCAACTTCCTTTAACCAAGAAGAATCTTCTAACACATGCCCACCATCATCATCCACACTATCATTATCACATTCCATGTCTTCATGAATAGGTGAACCAATACCCTGACCACCATGACCTTCGTCCTCCTCATCATCTTCCTCAACCACACCTTCTATACCATTATGCTCACAAATGTCCACACCACCACCATCCTCAACACCAGCTTCAACACCTTCGAGTTCCACACCACCATCATCATCAACATCAGTTTCAACACCTTCGAGTTCCACACCACCACCATCCTCAACATTACCTTCAACACCTTCGGGTTCCACACCATCACCTAAAACCAACAACACTTCTGCTTCTGAAAAAACATGCACTAAATTAAATGAACTTCACCATGTGTATTCGCTATTTTCAGCATTTCTATTGCACCACCACCACCAACCAGAACCTCTAATCTATTTTCCAACTTTTCACAACCTCCACGTGAATACCACATCTCATGTACTGTTAAAAACCCCATCTTCTTTACAATGCCAAGTATTTCAAAGTAACTCCATCTATCACCATCACATGACCATGTTGATGTACCAACATACCTCACATCACAAAATGTCCCACTATGGTAGACCACAAGCTGAAAATAACCTTCTGCCATGATATGGACTTTATAAAAGTTATCCCTGTAAACTATAAATATACGTATGACAACAAATAACAAAGCAATCCTTCACTTAATTATGTTAGAAACCAAATGTTGGACCACACATATAAAACTTTTGCACATGATGGACCTTACATCATAAACTAATCTGTAAATGTTCTCCCAAAGTAATCACAAACAGAACCACTCTGAAAGTAAGTCAAACAGTCTTAACCTTAGAAACGACAAACCATGAAACTACACCACACTCAACAATGCCTTCGGGTTCCACAAATGCTGCCCCACACAATCACACTTCACGAGCTCGAGATCGACCTCAAAATGGGCTCGGGATCGCACCACGAGATCGCACCTCACAATTGCACCACGAGATCGAACCGCAGAATCGCACCTCACATCACAATCGAACATCAGAAACCCTCAACCTTGGTTACAATTAAAAATTCGTAACCCCTAATTGAAATTCCAGTAACCCTAACCCCCAATTCATTTTTCACTAAACTAATCTAACCATCCACGTCACTAGACACCTCACACCCAATCCCACTTTTCTTTGTCACACAAGCACTAGTTGACGCCGTTTGGTGCAACTTAATAAAAATGACCATTTTGGATCATTTTAAAAAACATAGGGACCAAATTGATTTTTTTTTTTTAAAAATAACTAAATTAAATATTGCCCTAAAATATAAGGACAAATAAGGTAATTATACCTAAAAAAAACATGAGTTTGATATTAAATTTATTAAAAAAAATGAGTTTGATGAAAAACATAGTATTGTTTTAAGTAATCTCCATTGTAACTATAATATCCTAAAATTTTACATTTTTTATTCTACAATTTAGATAATTTTTAAGATATGATATTAATTTCTGCTCCAATACAAGAGTCTTATACTTCCTTTGATGTGAATAAAAAATACATGAAGATGACTAAGGATGTTGTACTTGAAGGGTCATCTCAACAAGCAAAGAAGGACTTCATCACAAGGAGGAATGGACAGGAGCCAAAGCACTTGAAGTTCTTCCTATTAGTCTTCTTAAAATAATTAGCAAAATGTTGTAAATAAGTGGACTCACATAAAGGGTCCAAATAGTAAAGAATAAATAAAAGTTGAGTAGGATTTATGTAGAACATAAAAAAAAGGTGTAGATATAGATATAAGGGGTGCTAATGTACAAAGATAAGTCACACCTTTCATGTGACATAAGAAGAAGGTGCAAGTGTAATTTTAGGAGGTGCCATAATAAGAAACCAAGTCACATTTGAATTTGGCCCATAATTTTCACAAAGGAGATGTGACTTAGTTTCTTAAATTTAATAAAATAAATCTTAAATTTATAAGTTTTAGATAGAATCTTACTGTTTTTATCTATCACATCATAATAATAACTTGTATTTTTTCTATTATTTCAGTCATCATATAAATTTAATTGCTTTTCAATTGAAAGATTGGTCAAATTTATTTAATTTGTTAACTTAAAAAAATGACATGATAAATGAAAACAAAAGAATTCATAAAAAAAGTTACGTAAGTGTCAAAATTGAATACTAAAATTGAATTAAACTATTAATATTTTATTAAAAGTATAGAATATCATGAAATAAGATCGAAATTACGGAATAGGCACTAATTTTGAATTGAATAATTATGCTTGGCACATTTAAGTGGAATAATTTATAGTGGAAAAAATACTGAAAATCAAAGAGTAATGATAACAAAATTGTTGAAAAAGATATATTTTATTTTAAATTATAAAAAAAATTACATAATTTTTTTTTAATATGCTTTAATCCATTAAATATTTACTTAAAACTCTTGATCTATCATTATCCACTTAATAAAAAATGAATTTAATTTACCTCCCAACAATTTTTTCGAATGAATATTCAATCCATTTAAAAAAAATTTATATATTTCATAAATCTATAACAAATTAAGAGAGAATTACATTAATTTAGCGTGTGAAGTTGACATAATAAAACTTATAAAATATAATTATATAACAAATTCATATTACAGTAGAATAATGCTATTTTAAACCTAATTATAAAATTACACCGAAGCAATTATAAAGTGTGTATATAAAAGTCATAAAATCAAAACAAAAATCCCTATGGAGCGTTTTTAGATAATTTTGTTTTCAGCTCCGGCCACCGAGAGCAGTTGCACCACCGACAAAGACAGCGCGTCGGAGAACGGAACCTCAGCGACCACCGCCGTCGCTGCCGGAATATTTTCGACGGTAATCGGCGGCGCTAGGGGGAAAATTATCGTCGCCGGATTCAAAAACAGTGTTTTTATATTCACATTTAGTTATGTGAATATTTATTTATTTAAAAATTGGGTGATTTTGACTTTTAGTTACTTGCTCTGTGAACTGAACACGAAACTCTCAGAGGTTGAGACATTAGGGAATGGCGAAGGTTGAAAGCAGCATGGCTCGGGTGATTCTGGAGCCACACGCGCAGTTCGACCTCACCGCCCACTCACGCGCCAGTTCCATTCGATCGCTCGCACTCGCCACACTGCCGCACGCGAGACGGCACCGTGCTGCTGTCCTCTATGTCGGCACTCACTCGGGAACCCTCTTCTCCCTCTCCGTGGACACCGACGACGGTGACGGCGCCCCGAACGACGCCGTTCTGCGGAAGCTCTCGTTCCTACGGAGCGTTTCGGTGAGCGACGCCGCAGTGGAGTGCATTTCGGTGATCGAGGAGTGCGGGAAGGTTCTGTTGCTCTCCGATGGGGCTTTGTTCTTGGTGGACTCGGAGCTCTCAAATCGCGCTTCGAAATTGAGTTTCTCGAAGGGAGTATCGTTGGTCACGAGGAGACGGTTCAGGAACGGCGAATCCGAGGGTGTGGGTTTGGGTTTGGGTTCGGGGCTAGGTTCGGGGTTAGGGTTGTTTCAGAAATTGAGACTGAACTCAGTGAAGGAGGGTGAAATGCAGAGTGAGGGTGGTTGTGTTTTTGCGCTTGTTGTTGGGAAGAGGTTGATTATTGCGGAGCTTGTCTTGGGGAATAGGAATGGGAAAAGTGAGAGGGATGATGGTGGTGGGGGCTCTCTTGTGGTTTTGAAGGAGATTCAGTGTGTGGATGGGGTTGTTAGTGCCATGGTGTGGCTTAATGATTCTATTGTTGTTGGTACTGTGAATGGGTATAGGTTGATTTCCTGTGTAACTGGGCAGAGCAGTGTGATCTTCTCGCTGCCGGATGTGTCGCGGCCGCCAAGGTTGAAGCTTTTGCACAAGGAGTGGAGGGTGCTGTTGTTGGTGGACAATGTGGGGGTTATTGTTGACGCACATGGGCAGCCAGTGGGAGGGAGTCTGGTGTTCCGGAATGGGTTGGATTCGGTTGGAGAGATTGGTTCTTATGTGGTTGTGGTGAGTGATGGGAAGATTGAGTTGTATCATAAGAGATATGGTGGCTGTGTTCAGGTTTTGCCGTTTGGTGGGGAAGGAGTTGGGCGATGTGTTGTTGCTAGTGAGGAAGATAGGGATGGGAAGCTTGTTGTTGTTGCCACTGCTACCAAGGTATGTTCTAGTTTGAATCTAGTGACATGGTGATAATAAATTAGATTATAACCATTGATTGATCATATACTTGTGATACGAGCTTGGATGGTCGGTTTGCTGGTTTTTTGGTATATTTGGAATAATGGATTGTTGAGGTAATCTGAATACGGACTAGTTCATAATAACGATGGATTGCAATTTTACATGCATGCTTCTGTCTCGTAGTTTGCTGTGTTGTTTTTTCACAACTTAAAGACTTGGATACATCATAGATACACATATAGGTGAATTATATGAGAATATTTGTATGGGATGCATAAACAAAATGCAAGTATAGGTGCTTAATAGCTTGTAATTGATTTTAATCCTAGGTTAAATTAACGAATTTAGTCTCATTAAACATCACATTACATTGCTTAATAAATATATAAAAAGGTCAACATATAAAATACATAATTTTAATATAGTGTAAAATTAAAATGTCACCTAGCACAAAAATAGGCGTGTGGCTGATGAACAAAGCAAAACGTGAACATAGACACCAATACAAGATCAGAACAGAGGCAAACTTGAAGGCTTCAATGTGGGCATGGTTGAACTAGGTCAGAATAGAGGAGAGATCAGATCAGAGAATGCTCAAACACAGGATAGAGCTAAACATTAAAACAGGGTTTAGAAGTTAGAGAACATAGTGTGCGATGGGAAACTCAGCTTTGAGAGTTGGGAAAGGAGTTGAAATTGGTTGTAAGTGTCTTCCATGAACAGATAGTCGGGAGACGGGAAATTATGTGAAAAAAGGCATCCACAAAGGAAATGTAATAAGAAAAATCATTAGAAGAGGGAACAGGGGAAGGTCGTCACAAGTCACTATACACTATTCCAAAAGGTGATTCATAGGTAGTTAAGGAAGCTTGAGAAGAATGTTTATGTGCTTTGCCCATGCACTATGCTGAACAAAAAGGCATAGAACTTTTACTATAAAATGGGATATCCTAATCTAAGATGCCAAGTATGTAGTACATTGAGATTATGATCTCCTGATCTAAGATGCCAACTGTAGGCACTGCTTGTAGTACAATTATTGGAAGTAGTGGTATTAATACAACTAGAACAGATAACAATATTCAGATGCATAGCATAAACTGAAGACTTGAAAACTGAAAGAGGCTTACCGGGTCCAACATGTCCATGAAGAAGAACATCATTGGATTTTTGAAATTTGACAAAGCAATGGTTGGAAAAAAAAACACAAAATAGACATTGTTATCTTGAGCAAACTTGCTCACATTAATTAAATTCTTGTTAGTTGAAGGAACCTGTAAAAGTTTATCGAGAGTTAAGTGGATTTTCAGATTAAAGGGTGAAGAGAAGGTAGTGGAACCAGAAGAGTGTCTGTGTAGACCTTGCCATTGCCTACAAAAGTCTGATTAGATACTTCAAAGGAGCATTCTGTTGGATGTTTTGAGCGAAATTTGTTACATGATAGGAAACACCTTAATACGGAAATCAGGTTTGAGATGTAGATGGTTCAGTATTTGTAACCATAGCCTGTGGTTGAGTGGGATGAATATATTGATATGGAATGTTAGATGTCTGAGGCCAATGTAAAGTTAAAAAATGACCAGGAGTGGCTGCTGAGAGGAATTCGCTCAAGGCACAATAGATGTATGGGTCACAGAAGAATATTGATATTGTAAATTAAACTTGTGAAGATGTAAAAGGGCAGTGTGACCTTATTTGAAGCAAACATGGCACTACATAGAACTACAACCTCCATGGCCTCTTCCTCAACAGCAATAGCAACCTCCTCGTCCTCGTCTAGAACCACAAAAATCTGTATGTTAAAACTGAGTATTTTGGTCAATGTTGTTATGTTGATTTTGTTGATCATGATGAATATGTGAGGAATGAGCCAATGGATCTTAAGCAATATTGAGAGAAAGAGTAGAATATGATCCTTTCTTATACTTCCGTAAATGCAATTTTTGCAAGAACTAAACCTTCAACTTCTTCAATAGTAATGGTATCAATTGCTTTCAATAAGTGCAATAACAAAATCATATTCTAGAGGAAGTCCTTCAAGAATGGAATCCATATGTTCCTTTGAAATTCTCCAACTGAACAAAAGAGAGTCAATAAGAGACTTGAGATGAAGAAGAAATTGAGTAACAATAATTCTCCAAAAATGAGTTGCTGATGTGACAAACAATGATTTAATCAACATTTGTGACACGGGTTTAATCGAGTGACGTGATGGAGGTTAGAGAAAGAGAGCCTTAGGTGAGTTGGTTAGTCAGATGGAGGTTAGAGAAAGAGAGCTTCGTGTTCTTTTGTGTGTTTAGGACCCGAAGTGGACATTTTCATTCAACAAAAAATTATTAAACTTTCAAAAAATTATGTCACTCGGTTAAATTCGCGTAACAAATGTTGAGTACACCATTTACTACATCAATGACATCACTAATGCTGTCTAATCCCAGGGACTAGAAATATCATTTTGCGAAATTGGACGACTAAAAGATGAAATTTTTTAATTGGTGGGCCAAAAGAAACAGTGCCCCCAATTTGGAGGACTAAACATATTTAAGCCAACTAGATATTACAAAGTCATAGAAAAGTATATCTCTAACAAAAGAAATAAAAAGAAAAAGATAACAAAAGGAAAAGAGATGACTTCAAATAGAGTCCTTGGATTGGAGGTCACTTGAGAGGGGTGGTCGATGGGGGAAGAAGGGTTATCGTGAGAGAGATTGCTGAAGTAGACAATGTATGGTATGAGTGAATGTTTGTGGTTGTTGGTGTTTTATTATAAGTTGTTTAATATAATAAAATAAATTAAAAAGACAAAATACCCAAATACAAAAGGATCATTAAGTGAGGTTATTTAAGAGTTTTCATAGGTTTTCCTCTTGCGGAAGCGAATGTGATTTTTGGGTGTTCTGTGCTCCAACGCGTCTGCACCAGGCATGATTGTAAACACCATGCAAAATAGAGATGTTGTGACACAAAGTGATATTGCTTGGTTTTTTATTATTCTATTACTTGTAGTTTTATTATTGTCATTTAAAAATTTTAACTGTTGATCATGCCTCAATTAATTATTAGATCCTATGTCGTGTTAGTTTATTCTGTTGCCAAATTAAAATTAATTTGAACAGTCGTAGTCCTAGCTCATTGAAGTATATTCAATTTTTTTCCCATATCTTTCTAGGTAGTGTGCTATCAGAAATTACCTTCTGTAGAACAAATAAAAGACCTTCTGAGGAAGAAGAACTATAAGGGAGCCATATCCTTGGTGGAGGAGCTTGAGTTAGAAGGGGAAATGTCAAAAGATTTGCTCTCGTTTGTTCATGCTCAAGTGGGATTCCTCTTGCTTTTTGACTTGCATTTTAAAGAAGCAGTGGACCACTTCTTGCTTTCTGACACTATGCAACCTTCTGAAGTATTCCCATTTATAATGCGTGATCCAAATCGATGGTCCTTACTGGTACATTGTGTTTGTCTCTATTTATATTACTGCCTTAAGTTTTGTTTCAAAATTGTGTTTTTTTTCATTTTGCAACCTTTTGTTTTAGTTTCGAGACAAGATAGTGTTTTTGGTTTGACCGTTAGTTTTTAACTATTGTTTGGATTGGCAGTTTTAACTGTTGTTGTCTAGAGCCTTACTTTTAACCACTGGATCTTTATTCATATATCAATTTCTAATCTCTTCTAATCAAAATTTAGGAGAAGAAAAAATATTCAAAACTGGATATATTATAATCAAGATTTATTTTCTGTTCAAATTTAAACAGAGATATTTGAAGCAAAATATTTTAGAAACTAGACAAATAATTTTAATGGATAGGAGTTCTTTTATCAAGTAGGTTTGATATTAAAATAAGCTAGTCAAATGAGCCTGAAGCTAGCTTAAAAAGCTTTGCTTAACACACTTGTATTGGTTGAAGTTCATTCACTTTGTGATACCTTGGGCTATTTGATGTGCTTGATGATTTTCAATTAAATATACTAGATTAACTACTATTTTTTTTATTAGATCATGTGCTATATTGTGAAATGTGGTACATGTCCTTAATACATTTAAATTATTCAAATATTTAAATTTTTTGCTGTATGAATGTGGTACGGATTTTCAAACTGGTTTTTGTAGGTTCCTAGGAATAGGTATTGGGGTTTGCATCCTCCACCAGCCCCTCTTGAAGATGTTATAGATGATGGTTTGATGACAATCCAAAGAGCTTCTTTTCTGAGGAAAGCAGGTGTAGAAACAATGGTAGATAATGATCCTTTTCTCAATCCAGCGAATAGAGCTGATTTGTTGAAATCAGCAATCAAAAACATTAGTAGGTCTGACTTCAATTTTGTTGTTATTCACTTATTTGTTTCAACTTTGGATGTTGATTATATTTCTGCAGACTCAGATAATTTGATACAATACAGATACCAACAAAAAGTTCCTATATCCTGTATCAGGACTTTTGGCAGATTATAAAGGAAAGTTTGGGTGGAGAAAGATAGGAATATACTTGAAAGTTGAAATATTTTGGGTTTCAGTGCCATTTCAAAATACCATTGTAAATTAATATTGTTTTGTGGAGGCTTTCTTATGTCTGTTGTTATGGTCTTTGATTTGTTTTTGTAACCAGCTTTGTTGATCAATGATGTGTTTAGGTATTTGGAGGCCTGTCGAGAAAAAGACCTAGCAGAATCAGTCAGGGAGGGAGTTGACACTCTACTAATGTATCTCTATAGAGCTCTAAATTGTGTTGAGGACATGGAGAGGCTGGCGTCTTCTACAAACTGGTGTGTTGTGGTACGTGCAAATTACTGTTATTGTGGCTTCCATATTTTTATTTTACATGAGCTCTGAGTTCTGGATGTTATTATTGTTGAATTTAAAGGGGAGAAATAGAGGGTGGCACGATGAAATTGTTTAAGTGAAATTGACTGTCTTATTGAATGATGCTTAGGTTATGCAGAACATTTGTATCTATAATATGATAGTAGTTCCTAAACACTCAATGATAGGTGCTACTTCCAAAATAATTATTCTTAAAAGTTTTAAGCATTTAACGGATTATACATGAACTGAACATTTTCTAATGCGTATTTAATTATTTGATTGTAGTGATTTTGATACATTTTCGTAACTAGCAATGTAAAAAATATGTAGTAAATGAAATTGTAGATATTATTTCTAAGTAGATTTGAGGAATTACTTTTTCTTGTTCCTGGTCTGATCATTTTTGAAGCTCTATGGAAAGAAAATAGCATTAATAGCAAAATGAAAACAAGAAACCAAAAACCTAACCTACTTTGAATGTCAACCACAAGCATGAACAGGAAATGACAAGATTCCCTTTTCTAAATCTATGCTGCCTTTTAATGAAAAATTAGGTTGCTTGAAATAATGGGAATTACCTGGGTTGCTTTAAAAATGACCTTATGAAATACTTTTTCCTTGCAGGAGGAATTGGAACAGATGTTAGAAGAGTCTGGGCACCTACGGACACTTGCCTTCTTGTGTGCAAGTAAAGGAATGAGCTCAAAAGCTGTGCTTATTTGGCGCATCCTAGCGAGAAATTATTCATCCGGCCTGTGGAAAGACCCTGCTTTGGAGAATAGCACGCAGGATAGTAGGGAAAGCCTCATTTCTGGCAGGGCAATTGCTGCAGCTGAAGCTTCAAAGATTCTTGAGGAATCATCTGACCAAGAGTTGATTCTAGAACATTTAGGATGGGTATGAGTGTTTAGAAGTTCGTTGTTCCAACTTGATAATCTGATTAGGTCATTATTCTTGTTTTGAATATTTTCATTTCAGATTGCAGATGTTAGCCAGGTTCTTGCAGTCAAAGTTTTAACTTCAGAGAAACGAGAGATCCATCTTTCTCCTGGTTGGCCTTGATTCTATAAGCATTTTGTGCTCGTTATTTGGATTGTTATTATGCTTTGCTACTTTTTATTGAGAGAAATTTTGACTAGTTTGGACTACTTGCTTTAATGAATATTATACAATGCCTAATATACTCTGCCAAAAGGTTCTCTGATATGATAGTCAATGTTATGTTTTTATTTCTGTTAAGTTTGTTTTATTTCTGACACCAGTGATGTGTTATTCCTTTCACACTACAGATGAAGTTGTAACAACCATTGATCCACAAAAGGTAGAAATTTTACAGAGGTATGTCACTGTGTTATCTGTCTGCAGTATACTTCTCAAGCTTAGAAGAAAATAATTTCTCTTATTCAGTCTCATCACTTACATCTTATATATATACATACATTGATTTGATAAATTTGGAAACAAGCACTGCCTATTCTAGGAAACAAATCCCTGAGATTGTGGGATTGATATGCTAGTAATAAAAACAAAATACAACCAATATACTGAATTAAAAAACAATAGGAATCAAATCTGAAAGTTCCTAAAATATCTCGACACTCCCCTTCAACCTGGTGAATAAGTGTTCTCCATTCCTAGCTTCGATATAGTTCTTTCAAAGTTACTGCGATATAATTCTTTCGAAGTTACCGCTGTTTAGCCCCTTGGTAAGTATGTCTGCAAGCTGTCCTTGAGTATACACATATGGAGTGCAAATCATGTCACCGTCAAGCTTTTCTTTGATACAATGTCTGTCCACTTCAATATGTTTAGTTCTATCATGTTGCACTGGGTTGTGAGCTATGCTGATTGCAGATTTATTGTCACAATATAACCTCACAGGTTCATCCCACTTTATCTTTTAAGTCCTCCAATATAATCTTCAGCCATAATATTTCACATATTCCTTGAGCCATTGCCCGAAATTCTGCTTCAGCACTAGATCTACCTACCACACTTTGTTTTTTACTCTTCCAAGTTACTAGGTTTCCACCAAGGAAGGTACTATATCCAGTAGTTTACTTATTCCCAACTGAACTTGCATAATCAACATCAGTATATGCCTCAAACTAGCACTCTTGTTTCTTTTGAATAAAATTCAATTTCATGGTGTTCCTTTCAAATACTGACAATTCTAAGAGCAACTTGAAAATGTGCTTCCTTTGGTCGATGCATAAATTGGTTGAGTAGACTCACAACAAATGCAATATTTGATCTAGATTGAGATAGATGAATAAGTCTTCCCACAAGTTTTGGTACATTTCTTTATCGACAACAACATCATCCTCTGCACTTCCCAACGTTAAATTTGGATCAACACGTGTGCTTGTTGGTTTGCAGGTTGTTTGACCTGTTTCTTGTAACAAATCAATAATGTATTTTTGTGGAGATATGAAGATTCCTTTCTTGTAATGGGCAACTTCAATTCCCAGAAAATATTTCAACTTTCTTAAAGTCTTGATTTCAAATTCTTTGGCAAGACATTGGCTTAACCTTTGTTACTCCTTTTCATCATTCCAGTAACAATGATATCATCCACATAGATAGACCAATAGAATTGTTACTCCCCCCGAATCATAATGCTTCATAAACAAAGTGTGGTCCACTTGACTCTGTTTGTATATACGGCTCATCATGAATTTGGTAGATCTCCCAAACCATGCTCTAGGTTTCTGTTTCAACCCATATAGTGCTTTTCTTAGCTTGCAAACTGTGTTGGCCTTAATCTGCCCTGTTTACCTAGGTGGTACTTCCATGTATATTACTTCTTTAGGATCTCCATGTAGAAATGCATATTTCACATCAAATTGATGCAAGTTCCAATCATAGTTTGCTGTCAAAGACAAAATTACTTTGACCTTGTTCATATTTGTAACTGGTGCAAAGGTCTACAAGTAATCCACTCCATAAGTTTGAGTGAATCCTTTAGCCACCAGCTTGACCTTATACCTCTCAATAGTCCCTTCAGCCTTGTATTTTATTGTGTAAACCCACTTGCACCTGACTGGGTTTTTTCTTGTGGTTATTTTTTTGTCAATTAATGCCTTAGATACAGAAGAAGGTATGGTTGTGGTATTTAGGCTTGTAAGAAAGGTTCTATGGGTGAGTGAGAATTTTTCAAAGGATAGATCACTTGCTATCGAGTAAGGTGGTTTAGTGGCTCTGGTTCCTTTTCTAAGAGCAATCGGGAGATCTAAATTCTGTCTACCCGTGCAATAGGTTCTGCAGTAGGGAGTTCATTACTAGTAAGATCATCACATTTAGTAGAATTAAGATTTATAGGGTCAGACACATTTACCTTATGTAATGATATAGGGTTGAACTCTTGAGCACGTTTTGATCCTGGAATAACCTTTCCTCGTTGGGTGTACACCAGTTTTTTTCCAAACTTTGTATCATCATGTGGTTTAATAACTGGTATTTGGAATATAAAAGGCTCATCATCTTCCTCTCTTAAACTCTCCCCCTGAAGACGAGGACACCTATTTTCTGTCCCATACAGTTTTTCTCCTGGTCTTGATAAACCATAAAAAATGTTCTTGTTCTAGATGGTTTTACTGCAAAATTTTGTTTTGATTGAGCCCGGTGGTGTTGGTTGATCCACTTACCAAATTTTATTTGATAGAATAACTCTAGGTTGTTCTTGCCATCACAATATACATTTTTCTTTTATTTATTAAAATTCTGATTCTTCAGTTTACACATGGTTCCTTGTATTTAGGTATCTCCAGTGGTTGATTGAAGACCAGGACTGTAATGATACACAGTTGCATACGTTGTATGCCCTCTCACTTGCCAAATCAGCAATTGAAGTCATTGAATATGAAAATATCTCTGAGAATCTAAATGGTGAAAATATGGAGACAAGAAGTTTGGCTGCTTTGAAGAACTCAATCTTTGACATTCCTGTCAGGGAAAGATTGCAGATATTTTTGCAATCCTCGGACTTGTATGATCCAGAAGAAGTTCTTTATTTGATTGAAGGATCAGAATTGTGGTTAGAGAAGGTAATTTTGAGACTTTTGACTTTTATCCTAAATAATGTTTATCCAATGCTGGCATAAGTGATACCAAAATGGTTCTCTATAATTGTTGAGAGATAGAGAGAGAAACAAGAGAGCATAGGATGAATTCCATGTGTTTAGACCACAACAAAGCTATTGAGTTTATAGGGGAGAAAACATAATTACAACATATTGAAGATATAATTACAGAATATTCAGTTATCCTATTTTAGGTTAATAATATAAATATACAAAAAATTGAATTCATTCTAATATCTACTATTACTATATTTACAAGATTCTAGCACAACTTAAAGTAATGATCACATAGAGATCTCTAGAATCTTCTAACAGCTTATAGTAGTATACTTAATATCCTACTAATGGCAAACAATAAATTGAAGGGGGCTGTAGGGACATAAAAGATATTATGAGTAGAAGGAGAAGGAAGATGATGGATAATACTAACACCTCAGGACTATGTTTGAGAACTATTTGCCATGGTGATAACAGCTAAATAACCAGAAGTAGAAAGAGAGGAAATATGATTTATTACACCCCAAAATCAAGGACCAAAGGGCCCAAAGAATGAGGGATGCCAACAAAGGAATTAGCAATGATGCCAACAAATGAATTACCAATGTGTACAGTAGCAGCAGTGGAGCCCAAGGTTTGACAATCTTCATACCATATTAGGAAGTTGTCATCTGAAGGTGATGAGACTGGATCTGAAGGCAATGGAGAAACGGAAGCTGAAGGTGGGGCAGAACATTGAACGACCTGGGTAGTGCGAGGCCAACCATGCTCAGTCCAAAACTTATCAATTGTGTCCCCGATGACAATGTTCACACTAGGGTCGTCCTTATGTGGTGGTCTATTGTTTTTGGGAGAGACCAAAGCAGAATAATCAACATCCATCAGCTTGGACGAGAGAGATGCAGTGATGTGGCTGGTAGAAATTTGAGTGTCAGAATTCACAGTGGCTTAGGTAGCCATTGGTTAGCAAGAAGAAAGAAAATGCCAAGCAGTATCCTAACAGTAACAATGGCAGAGAGCAGGACAAAATAGTGGCAAAGGGATATTCAAACACTGAGCTGAGACCAAATATGTGTAGAGGATAGAGAGGCGAGCAAAGGCCAGCTAATGGGGGTAGGAACAAAAGTTGAATGCAGCACCGCACCCTGTGGACATGAGCAGTGTGTGGGAGAAAATCCTAGAGAGACAGAGGGGCAGCACATGAATCCTTTGATGGTTGCTAGACTGATGATGAGGATAGGCCAGTCTTGAGGAGATGATGTTGATGGTGTGGGTTCATCTGGGATATCCTAAGCCTCTTGTTAGGCTCTAGATAACATATTGAGGGAGAGAATCAAGAGAGCATAAGATGAATTCCGCATGTTTAGACCACAACACAGCTATTGAATTTATAGGAGAGAAAATATAATTACAAAATACTGAGGTCATAATTACAGAATATTCAGTTACCTTATTTCTGGCTAATAATATAAATATAATCAGTCTAATTAATCCTAATATCTATAGCAGTAATAGTAGACTTTTGCGAGGGTGCGGTTATAAGCCCCCTCAGGTTCAAATGGATGTCTAACATTCTTTACTTTTTCTTTTATTATTTTTTCTTTACTTGACAGGCTATTCTGTATAGAAGACTGGGGCAGGAGACTTTGGTCCTCCAAATTTTGGCTTTGTAAGTGTTTAATTAGCTTCAGAAATTGCACTAGCTTTCATATAAATTCAGTCAAAGCTGTGGCAGTACAAGTTAAACCCATACATAAATGAGCAAATAATAAGGTCATAATGCTAAAACTCTAAAGGTTAAACAAGTCAAAAACTTCAAAATTCAAGTGTAAATATTTTAAAATAAACTAGCTTACTCATCATCTTGTAGGATGACATGCAAACAGACTCTTAGAGATTAGAATACATAATTATTTTTATTTTGAACTGCTAATAACCGTCTCCTCAGTTCTAGACAGACAAGTAGTTTAGGTATATATACACATTATTTTCACATACAATGACATCTGCATGCCCTGGATAATTTATCAAGTAAGGTGTATATTCATGAACTTTGCTTAAATGTGATATTATGTTGTCCGAATTAACAAGCCACTAGTGAACTGGAATCTTACTTATTATGTATCCTATTTATAATTATTAAGACTCATTTCAGAAAATTTGTTATCCCTTTTTATAATTTATAAGACTCCTTTGTAGTTGAATGATGCATTAACTATTTTTCCTATAATGCCCTTAAGTAATTGACATGTTCTTACTTAATAAATATTTGAAATGAATAAAATAAGGTTCGTCTCTCCTATTCTGATTTGAAAATATAAGGACTCACAGATATCAAAGTCTCACTCAACTACTTTGGCTTTAAATATAACAAGGTTAATTTTGGAACAACAATACAAATTATTGACCAATTTATGAAAGGGTCTTATAAATAGGAATGAAAGGAGTAATAGCAAATATAGAAACAACCAACACCCAATAGACCCAAGCAAGAAAGCTCTAGTAAATAGTGCTGCTTTTGTGTGCATTTTTTAGGATATAAAATAGTAAACAATGAGAACAGAACCAAAGACAAAAACAGGGTAATTTGTTGCAATAGAAGTGGGTGATAAGTAGACCAAAAAAGGCAAGAAAAAACCTGGGATTTTCTCGTGATCAATTGCCCATGGACATTCAAAGAGCAATATTTTATATTTTTTGAACTTTGATTCCGTCTTAGACTGCAATATCTTTTTGGAGCAGGGGGAGTTTTGAGCCCAAAGGCTGTGCTTTTGGAATCTTGATTTTATTATGTACACTAGGAAGAAATGTGACTAGAACTGGCCTTGCAATAATTTGATTTATTGAAAAAATTGTTTTTGATTGGGGTGAAAGAAGATGCTTTATCCATATATTTGACTGTCCTCTTTAAGTGGGATAAGGCTTGGTTGTTGTAGACAAAATCGAAAACATGAATATGGATAACTTCTTTAGCAAATATTTATCCTTTTAGGGTGTCAAGGCTTGCAGTTTCCAATAATATGTAAAGAAAAAAGCCTTTAAAAGTATTGGTGAAATATAAATTTACCATATTTTGTGCAGAGTAATGTGATTGTCTAAAGTTGGGATATCTGCAATCAGCATGGTTACATTGGATATGTATTTTAGCAGACAATTGAATTTCTCAAATTCTCATAGTTTTAGGATAGTGAGGTTTAATGTGAATAACATTAAACACGCAGAAAAACCAATGGGCATACAATGTGTTAATCACCAACAAGTAGTTTTTTTTCTTTATTATTAATTTATTATTAATATTATTATTATATGTTGACTCCCAGGAAACTAGAAGACAGTGAAGCTGCTGAGCAGTATTGTGCTGAGATAGGAAGGGCTGATGCCTACATGCAGTTTGTGCCCATTTACCCTTTTATTTTTTTTATGCTGGGGTTGTTTAACAAGTTTGTTTTAATGCTCTTTTGTTTATTGTCCTCAGGTTGCTTGAAATGTATTTGGACCCACAAGATGGGAAGGATCCCATGTTTACTGCTGCTGTTCGCCTACTCCACAATCATGGAGAATCGTTAGATCCGTTGCAAGTTTTAGAGGTACTAAACTCACTATATTAAGTTTTGAAGCAAATTGTTTGCAACATCTATATTCCACTGCAAGAAGTACATATTTTGCACCCTACTCCACAGTAAATGAATAAAGGATCTGTTAGCATGAAAATATGTGTACCTGTTAGGATAATTCCTAACAGAGAACGCCATGATTTTTATTTAATTAGCAGTGAAGGAAAAATATAAAGATGAATGTGAGCAATGCTCTCCCCCAAGACAGAAGATATTTGGACTCCAATCAATTCCCAATTCCACAATTTCTCCTTCAGTTCTGATTCCCTCCCCTATAACAGAATTCTCTCTACTTGAACTCTCCAAAATAGCTAATTCTGAATAGACACTATTTTCCTTTTGGGCCTACGGGTATAGAACTTGAAAGACTTCTCTTAATTGGGTTGATTCCTATGATGTATTATATCGGTGAGTTTTACATTGGCAAAATACCTTTAGATTACTAATATAAATAAATAATTACCCCACATAAAAATCAGGTTTTAAACTTGTTCAGCCCTTTGGTAAGGATTGAAGAGTTGTATTACCTTCTCTCTTATCTAATGTTATTGTCAATAACCTCTTAGGTGAAGGCATGTAGATGGTTGTATTAAAGGTTCCTGCTTATGCAAGATGATTTGGGTTTGATATTGGGATATTGAACAATGCATGGTACAACTCAGATCATGTTGAAATTCAAAACTAGTGTTGAAAAATAGTGGTTGCAACAAATGAATTCTAGTGTTTGTCACGGGGTCTTTAATACCTCAAACTATTAGGTGATGTCTCATGAATAGTTTTATTACTTTTTATGAAACAGTTATATTATAAATTATTCAATGAAGCTGCAAAGCAAGCCACTCCATGGGCATTTTGAAAATGCTAAGTTTTATAATTGTCAGTGTTGGATATATCTCTCTGCAATCAAAGACTATCTATTTACATGCAGTTTGTCATTTTGTGGTTCATAAATTAAATTTTGTTGGCTTTATAATGCAGAAACTATCTCCAGATATGCCACTTCAACTTGCTTCTGATACTTTACTAAGAATGTTCAGGGCCAGAGTTCATCATCATCGTCAAGGCCAGGTACTTGCATCTTTTTTTTTCCGTGTGATAGAGAAAAAAAGAATTAAAGTCCACTCAGGGTGTAGTGGCTTCTGTCAAGAATAATCAGTAATCCTAAGTTATGAAACTTCTCTTGAAGTTAGGTTTTTAGACCAGTCTGCAAGATTTTGGCAAATATAATTGTTTTTTAAATACTTATGGAACAATGTGTGTGTATGGTTTATATAGTAAGATACTTTTGGTATAGTCTTTACAGTAGCATAGCACCAGTTTATATGGATGTAAACCACCAAATTCATAGTAATTTCTGAAATGAAACTAATTTTACCAATAACTCCTATGTGGTATCTTCCCTAGATTAATTTTTCTTTGTCGTTTCAAGGTTGATTGCTTCTTTCTGTTGACTATCAAGTATTATGGGCTTGTGATCTTAGTAAGAAATTCTTTCAGATTGTGCATAATTTATCTCGTGCTGTGGACATTGATGCAAGATTATCAAGATTGGAGGAGAGGTCAAGGCATGTGCAAATTGATGATGAGAGTCTATGTGATTCATGTGATGCACGCCTTGGTACGAAGCTATTTGCAATGTATCCTGATGACACTGTTGTATGTTACAAGGTTAGTTACTCGAACTCTTCTCTCAATTCATGCCTTAAATAGAATTTTTGTCCCAACCTTCCATGTCTCACCACAATCTTGCTATGCTTTTGTCAAATGTTTGATTTTAGGACACTTGATCTTTATTCCTATGTGTTAAAATAAGAGAGAGGCATAGGCTGAATCCCTATTGTGTATTTGTAAATAAGAAATACAAAGAGATGGGCCTAAGCTCGTTACATCTAACATTCTTCTTCAAGCTGGTGCATATAAATCGTATGTATCAAGTTTGTTACAAATATAATCAATTCTAGTTCATCGTTGTAATTTAGTAAAAGTATCTGCTAGTTGATCATTAGAATTAACAAACTCAGTCTTAATATTCCTAAATACAATCTTTTATTGAATAAAATGATAATTAATCTCAATATGCTTGGTCCTTTCATGAAAGATGGGATTTGAGCTAATATGAAGAGCAACTTAGCTGTCACGTATGAAGACCTCTCCAAATTGCAACTCTTTTAAGTAACTATTTAAGCCAAATAAGGTTGTAAATAGTTGATACATAGTTCTATATTCCACTTTCGCAACAGATCTTGTCACAACATTTTGTTTTTTGTTCTTCCAAGAGATCAAATTATCATCAACGGAGGCATAATATTCGGAAGTGGATCTCCTATCAGAAGGATAACCTGCCAAATCAGCATCTGAATACCATACAATTTTAGTGTGATTATTGTGCTCATATTACAAACCTTTTCCAGGAGAATCTTTAATGTACTTCAATCTATGAATGACAACATTCCAATGATTTGCACATGGAGAATTAAGGAATTGACTCATGACTGCAAAGGAAATGTCAGGATGAGTACATGTAAAATAGTTCAATTTCCCAAGTAATCTTCCATACTTCTCAAGAAAGAATGGCTCCCCCTGATTAGGTAGATAGGAGTTTGACATTGGGATTCATGGGTGTGTCAATAAACTTCGAATTCATTAACCTAGTTTCTTCTAAAATATCCAATACATACTTCCTTTGAGAGATAAGGATTCCATTGTTGGACTCAATCCCCAAGAAATATTTGAGTTTACCAAAGGTGTTCCTTTACTTGTGAGTGTCGTGGTGATCACTGCTTGTAAGTACAATATCATCAACATAAGATGAAAATTATAGATTCAGAAAAAGGATGAAGAGACGAATCTAAGACTGGTGGTTGCCATCAAAGGGGAAGCCGGATGTGTCACCACACACGACAGGAAGCAGGGGTGGTGGCAAGGGTGACGCGATTTTTGCTTTGTGGTGGTTACCTGGCCTTGATGATCACAACACTGGTGTCTTCAGACCAAAATGGTGGCGGTGGTGGCAGAAGTCTCTATAGTGGTGGTGAAAACAAAGGATGAGGCAGGAACCCCGGGCAACGTGGCTGGAGTAAAGCTGAAAATTAGAAAGGAACAATTTTTGAAAAAATAAAATAAAAATTTAGCGTATGCGGGTTCACGGTGGAGGCAAGGATTAAACCTAACTCTAGATACCATGTTAAAATAAGAGAGACATATTAAAATAAGAGAGAGACATAGGTTGAATCCCTATTATGAATTGAGCATAAGGGTTATGTATTTATAAATAAGAGAATACAAAGAGGTGGACCTAAGCCCATTACATCCAACACTGCAACACAGTAAATGTAGCTGCTAAACTTATTTATCCATTTCTTTATAGAACTTTTTTGAGCTCATCGATTTCATTCTCGAAGTATTGCTCCGTCATTTTGGTAATTAATCTGTTTAGTATGATAATCCAGCTAGATTTTTTCAAAAATTCATTGTATACTATTCATGCTTTGAAGGAAGAAAATTTTCCATAATAACATTGATCAATATTTGTGATTGACTTATATTTTGTTTATTTGTGTTTCTTCCTACCACTACTTGAAGAATTTAATTTTCTCACTTATGCTTTTAATCCTTTGTAGTGTTACCGTCGTCAAGGTGAGTCAGTGTCTGTCTCAGGCCGTAATTTTAAGGAAGACATCCTATTTAAACCAGGTTGTCTCGTGAGTAGATGATCTTTAAACTATGTCGTCACTAGATGCCACTGTCACTTGGTTGAATCCCAGAAGCAGCTTCCATTTCTTATACCACTCCAAATTCTTCCAAAATTTGGAAAAAGAAATGCGTTGATGATGATTGCTCGGGTTAGAGTAAAAAGCTTTGAGGATCAGCTTCTAACCTTCTTCACTAAAAGAGTAAAAGTTGATATAGTTATTATCCCATGATGGTACTGTAAATATCTGTTGAGTTCTCCACTGTACCAACATACCTTCATCCCACTTCGGCAAATTGCTTTGTAAATTTGATTGTGTAAAATGTAAATTTTTGCATATAATAATCAGCTCTTTTCCGTTTTAGTTCATTGCATCTCTGATACAGACAATGAGTTCTCTGAGAGTATCTCATCGTTCACTCTTCAAATTAGTGGACAGATGAGAAAAAAAAGTGTTTCCTTTGAAGTGAAGGAAAAGCAGTTTTGAGTATAAAGGAAAATAGTAACTGTTAATTACAAAACAGGTTATTATAATTATGATTAATTTTAAATTGTTTTAAATGTGTATTTCATTTTGTTACAATTTATTGAGCTGATTTTCTAACACACACAATTGTGGTATTTTATGATAACAGTAGAAAGTTTGTTTTAGAATTGTTTCCGGTACTTTTCAGTAGGGCTGAATGTTGGCCTCTACTGATTGAAATAAGTTTCCCATTTAATTTAAAGATTAATAATTTTTTTACAAAAATAATTTTGTAGAAAAATTATAACAAAATTAAATTATAATTTTCACTTATTTTTAAATGATTGTAAAAAAAGTTTTAAACATAATACAAGACTTGAATTCTTGTCCATCAACATTACAAAGTATTAAAAATTACATAAAAAGTGACTTTATTAGGTTAATTTTTTTATCAATTAACATTAAACAATGTTTTTTAATTGCTTAAAAATATAACTAATGTCTAAAAAAGTTGCGTAATAAGATAAAAAAAATAGATATCTAGAGAAGTTTAGAAAATCTTTTAATTCATAAATATGATTAGAATAATTAATAATATGTTTTAATATTGTTAGAAATTAATCGAGACAATTTGTATGAAATAAATATTATACTCCTTGGTCACCAACCATTCTCACTATTTTATTTCTTAAACTCACAATTTATATTAATAAAAAATATGAATTATTTAAATAAGCCACCATTTTAGTTTTAAGATAGAAATTTACGAGACACAATTGCAACGCCCCTCTTTTTTGGTAGTATAAGTGAGATTATGTCTAACAAAAATTGGATTACACAATATTTCTATAGAAAACTGTTTTACTTCAATATAATTTATAAAAAAATTCCATAAAAAAAAACCAGTACCATTATATTAATAATATTGTAATCATACTTCCAATATTTTTTAATTCAAAATACTAATATATATTATTATATTATTAAAGTGAGTTAAAATATATTATTTTAACAATTAGATTTTAAAAATTAACCAATTTATAATTCACTTTAATAATATAATAATCTAGTATTTTTATAAGTTAAAAATTATAAAATATGATTAAAATTTAATATAGTGATAATTAAGTGGGTGTTTTTTATAGATAAATATGAAAGTGTAATCTTGATTTCAACAATCAAGAGTTGCTTAATTCCATTTGAACCAATTATACAAAAGTTTTAATTACACTGTGCATTCCAAACTTAAACTTTTCCACTTTAGTGCCAATTGTGTTAGGGTCACTGTTGAAGAGCCATCATCCTTCATAGCATCATCAGCAACATCTTTCAAATTTTTCATTCTTTGACGAATTTCCTTGCCTTCTTCTCCCACCATTAGGTTCCTAATGATCTCAGTTATCTCTTCCCTTTCCACTATTCCATTCTCATTTACCTTAGGCCTTAGAGACACTTTCAAATCATCAGTTAGCAAAACTGCATTCATCTTTTGCTCAGCAAAGAGTGGCCATGCAATCAGTGGAATCCCATGCACAACAGCTTCAAGTGTTGAGTTCCAACCACAATGGCACAGGAATCCCCCAATTGCACCATGACCAAGGATTTGAACCTGAGATGCCCAATAAGGCACCACCAAACCATGCCCTACTGTTCTCTTCAAGAACCCATCTGGTAGAAACTCAAAAGGGTCCTCATGTCTTGCACCAATGTCTGCAATAATGCCAAACTTGTTAGGTGGTCTTAACACCCACAAGAACTTTTGACCACTCAATTCCAATCCCCAAGCAAGCTCTTCTATCTGCTCTTGAGAAAGTGTGCCAACACTTCCAAAGGAAACATACAAGACTGAATTGCATTGTTGTTTGTCCAACCATCTCAAATACTTTATGTCATTACTTCCCTCTTTGCATGACTCCTCTTGCACAAATGGTCCTATTGCATACACAGAAGGGATTCCTTTCTCCTCTTCTTGTTGCAAGGCCCTTATGGTCCCTTCTTCCATCTCAAAAAAGTTGTTAACCAGTATACCATCAGCTAAATAGAATCTTTCATTACCTTTAAAAAAAAGTTGTTAACATAAGTTTCATTACTCAAAAGATTCAAAGTCTTAAAACTAAAACATCTTAGTCTCACTCAATTAATCTCAACATAATACACAGTCTACTGTTATTATTTCCTCTGATAAATTGAAAAAAAATTGACCATGTGTCATAAAGATCAACATGAATTATCTAATAATTCATTTCACTAAGACCTCAAAGAACTCAATTGATTTTATCATAAGAAAATGAGATTTTAACATTTTTTACTGTTTAAATAACCACTTTGACAACTTCATTTAACAATACAGATGAGCCATGACTAATATACTATTACAATTACTACATAAACAATTGGTAATTCAATGTCAATACATCAGTGTTCGTTATAAAAGAATGAAAATAAAAGTAGATTGAAGCTTTCATTACCTTCAAGAAATTGTTTATATGCTGCACCTGATCGATCCTGAAGAGGGTCTGGAAGATCAGTTCCATGAATCGGTATGCAACCAGGAATCTCTATAGGTTCTACGATGTCTCTGTACTCACAAGATATTCTCTTGTCAAGCATAGAAGAATACAAACAAAGTGACAGTAACATAGCTGTGGATGGGAAATATGAGTAGGACAAGACATTGAGTTCCTTGCCAAAGGGCAACACTTGTGTTATCAAACCATCAGAAATGATTGCAGCGAGCCTTGAGCTAGCATGCAGTGCCTTCTATGCATCATAGATTAGAGGTAAAGAACGAGAGATGGTGACCTGAACTTGGATTGCAGGGTGAATATCATGTGGAAGGTCCTCCATGTTAACTGGTGGCAGGAACATCTGGTTTAGGGTTAAGGGAAGAGAATCGAAAAGGGCTTTGGTGTTGTTGCAGGGTGAACCAAATGTAGGGTTAATGCATGTGACATGAATATCATGGTGGAGATGAACTAGTCTCTTACAGAACTCAAGTATTGAACGTAGATGACTGTATACTGGGACTGAAACTATTGCTATGTGGGTTTTCACCTCCATTGATTAACTATATTCATGTTTATGAAAAAGTTGGTGAATTTATAGAGATGCAAGGGTTCTTTAATTTGCTCTTTCTCTCTCTCTTTTAGTTTGAAACATCTTCTGATATTTGTAAGTTTTGAGATATTGTATTGTAAAACCACCATTTGTTCTTGCAGTTTGTGGAATTTAATTAAACTTGTATGTTATGTTACATTACAATTTTATTTGAACTCTTGAAAATGTGGGGGGTTACATCAGAAATATCAGCAATAAATGAGTAATTAACTTCAACAAAAACATTGGAAGTGACAATATTTTATGAAAGTGTACAAATTAAGAATCGTGCCTAAAATGAGAGAAATATATTTAGTGACTGTGTATCTCTTCTCTGTGAAGAAATGAATATATTAGTACACGAACCTTACCGTTCTAATTATTAATTAAATAATTTTTTATAAAATAAAAATCACAATAAAAAGGCATAATATTATTTATTTCCAGAAGACACATATTTTTTTTTCTCTAATGTTAAATAAATAGAAAATGAATACTAAATAAAATAATGAAATAAAAAACAATTTTAAAGACAAAAAATAATTAGTTGCTATACTGACTAAATTAGAAATCATTTCAGAGACTAAAAAACAAATTTGATTTCTAAATTAGTTTCAATTATTGTTAAATACTTTCTAAATTGGTATCTAATTAGCTACCAAGGTTTTAACTACCAATTATTTAGATTCTAAATTTGGTAGCACAAACCTTGGTTGCTAATTAGATACCAATTTAGAAATGATTTAACAATAATAGAAAAATGGTCTCTAATTTAGTTACTATAGTAACCAATTTTTTTTTGTAATGGAAAGTGTACTGTCTAGGCCGAAAAGTCTCGACCGAAAGTCTCAATCGAAAGGTTAAATATAAAAAGTAAATAAGTAAAATTAAATTAGTGATTATAGCAAAGCCCATAAAATGGGCCCAAATATACAGGTGTGTGTTTTCAAAATGTTAGGTGCAAAAAGAAAAGACCCAAGTAACTCTTAAGCCCAATAAGAGAGCCTTATAAATAGAGGTTCAACTCAAGAGGTAAGGGGA
>Ga0123342_1002215_pt1 | contig 32486 bp, 17 predicted proteins | sample Turbeawhitnodule_FD_89960 | JGI IMG/M metagenome (GOLD analysis project Ga0123342, IMG submission 89960) | Root nodule microbial communities of legume samples collected from Mexico - Turtle bean Mexico white nodule | ecosystem: Host-associated > Plants > Roots > Nodule | place: Mexico: Nepantla... | reverse complement strand
ATATATATATATATATATATATATATATATATATATATATATATATATCACTACAAGAAAATTATTAAATTGCAACTAATTTTAGAGATCAAAATAATTAATTACTGTTAAACTAAATTAAAGTTCAGTTTAGAAATTAAAAAAATTATTGATATCTAAAGTAGTTTTTAATATTAATAAAAATTTATAAAATAATTTTTAAACGAGATCAATTTAAAATATTAATAACTAAAATGTTGATAACTAATTTAAATACTAATTAAAAATTATTTTATAATTTTTTATTAATAATATAAACTATATTAGATATAAATAATTTTTTAGTTTTTAAAATTATATCTAATTTATTTAGTTGCTATTTGATAAATTTATTGTAATGTATACTGACTACATGAATATATTTTCACTACAAAAATATTGATAATTAGCTATCAAATAATAGGGTCTTTTACATAACGAAAGCAGACTATAATTTAAAATTAGAATAAAAAAATAGTAAAACTAAATATATTAAAGTTAGAATCGGTTAGATAGCATTAATCTTATTTAATTTTATTATTTATATTTATTTAAATTAGCATAATCAATACTAATATAATTTATTTTAACATATTAATTTAATATTTATTTTAATATTTATATTTACTCAAGATAGTAAAAATTTAGTTAATTCTAATATAGCTTATTTTTTATTATTCAAGTTAATACCAATGTAGTGGATATTAATCTTATTTTATTTGAATATGTATTTTAAATTAACGTCAACACCAATATAATTTTAATATTTATTTAAAAACTCACATTTAAACATGTGTGAAAGTTGTTTACTACAAAACTGTAAATTCAACTCAATCAATTAGTATCCTAAACTTCCACTTCAATTTTGAATATACATTGTGTTCCTTTATAATGTTACTTATAAAAAAACTAAACTTATTACCTATTAGTTTATATAGAAATGACATTCATTTTTGCTCGCATTCAAACTCCATTAAATCACCCATCATATATGCTTCCCTTTATTTTTTTTAAAATATATCAATAAATTAATTACACCTTTAGAAATATTTAACAAAATAAAATATTACAATATACAACTCACTAAAATGGACCTAGTTGTAGAGAATTTAGATAATTTACATCATATCCTAAGTTCAAACTTCATTTCAACAAATAATTCCACCAGATAAATGGATTTTGTATCTGAAGTTGAGGTTTTCTTGTTCTCTAGATCTTGCAACATCGACATAGAAATATTTTTCAAAGCATAAGATTAGAAAAGAGCAAAGCAAGGAACTGCTAGCCATCAGTGGGAGAAGAAAAACAAAAATGAAAGAAAGAAAACAATGGTCTGTGAAGAGAAAGTGAAACCTCAGAAGATCGGGTAACCACAGCAGCCATCATATAGTTACAGAAAATCTACTGTTATCTCTGTCATGCCTTCTTGGCCTGCATGAGAAAAACAATAAAATGATTATTTATGAACCTTCTCCCTCCAATGTATACCCATTAAGACAAAGAATGGAGCTTGCCTTGCTCAGGTATTTTTTCTGAATTTTCAGTGCTTCAGTGCATGCCTTTTTAGCATCAAGATTTGAGGTGATGTCACCCAAGATCTGAAGAGATAGTTTCATGTGAGATACATGCAGAAACATATGCAACAACATTATGCATGGATCCATAAGGGAGATGGAATAAGAGAGAAGAACCTTGACAACATCATCGACACCCTTGGCTTCGTTTAAAATCCGCCTATTCTTGATCTCAAGAACACTTGCAACAAGAAAAACAGCTAGTGCACAATTTTCCTCTGTACTGCCAGTCTTCACATTTTTTCTCTCAAATTTTCCATATTGCTTCAAAACTTTGTCATTTACTGCTGAGGGTCCTTTTGATTTAGAATCTGGATCCTCATAATTAATGAAGATATTTGGGTTGTATTCCATGCCCCACATCAACTGGAAACAATCTATATTATGTCTCAAGTTCTCAACAATGAGCTATAATGCGAAGTACTCTATCACATCAAGAAATGCTGAGGAACCAGAAAATGGTAGCTCTCTCATCTCAAACTTTTAAAAATGCATTTGTTGAGAAAAGTTATATTGTTGTTTGAATCATCCTTACCTCCCAAAGATATAAAGTATCTGCAAAAGAAAATTCTCTTCGGAAAAGAACCATAAGCATGCGAAATGCAAAGAGATACTCTCCTCCATCTAAATCCTCTGCAAAATAAAAAGTGAAATTGAAATGAAAGGTTCTTTCACATCGATGTATAGAAGAATGATTCATCATGCAATTTCTCCCTTCATGAGAGGTCCCCTTAACTACCGTTGACCATGAATTTTAATAACAATCAGACATATCTTTTACAATTTTCTTTTCTTAAGAAATCTCAGAATATCATTGTCAAAGAAAGAAATATTTCCACAAACATATACCATCTTAAACTGAAAAGATTTTGGACGTATTTGACGCTGAATCTGGTTTAAATATGAAGATAGAAGAATCTGAGTTATGAAATGAAACTATAACTCAGCATATTAGAAGCTTCCCAAACAAGTTTCACGTACCGAGGTGATGATGAAGCTTAGGATCCACTGTTTTTATTATCTGTGAGAGTGTAGCTAACTGAGATTGGACCCCCATTGAACTTGCACTGCACCTGAAGTTCTCTCTCTAATATGAAAACAAAAGCACGAATGTAATTGCAATTGAAAAATAAATTATTGAAATCACACGAAAACAAAATTAACAGCAAGAGATAGAATATGCCTAAATATTATCCAACTGAATCAGAAGCATTTCTTTATTTGAACTAGCTACAGTTATATGTTCAACTGCAGTATAGTCAATTGGATTTCCACATGTGAGAAAGGACTGGTACAACACTAATAAAATAAGGAATAAACCACTGTTTTTTCTTGAGGAATCAGTTCCAACCCCAACAGTAGTGTAGTCCGTGTTCCGAGACTTAGCATACAACTCTTTGTGCAACAAAAGATTTCAGGAAGTATCGAAATCATGTTATGTGAAACGAATAGAACAGGAACGAAGTTAGAGAAATTTCATCCTTTTCTAGTCTCAACTCACCAACTATAAGTAAAAGTACCGAATAAGTTGTGAGAATAGCATCCCTGAATATTGGCAAGCACAACAATGTAGCAATATCAAAGCATGGAAAGAACAGTCTGTCCGATGGACAATTAAGCATGTGTTCTAACTTTTTTCAAGGCAGTATCCACTAGATTGTAGTTTCTTATTATCGTTATCCATCCAAGAAATACATAGAATTATCACTTTTAGGCAAATTTGTAGTAGCATTATGTCTGTCTTACCATCCTTCGCATTGCACGGTCAAAGCACCAGTAGCAATCTGCTTCATTCTCAATAAGAATAATTATAGGTGAGCAAATATCATTCATTCCTGCAAAGAAAACAACCCTTTGAGAATGTCTAAAACTTCTGAAAGCCGTTTCAGTTCAACATCTAAAAATTGAGAACTACAACAATTCACCTTGTACATAACCAATATCATTATCCAACCAAGCATAAACTGATAGCACATCCCAAAGTTTTGCTTGATTATCTTCACTCTCATAAAAGACAAGTGCTCGATCTGTTCGAACAACATCCAGGCCTACATTGCAAAAATAATCGATTGCTACCAATGTTGATTGTTAGAACAATTAATTATAAATAAACCACAAGAAAACAATTTTTAAGAAAAAATAACATGACCTTGTTCTGTGAACACCACGGAACATATGCCATTGACATCACAAGCTCAAGGCACATTTATGACTTGCCATCCAAAATTTTCAGGTTGCTATTCCATTTTAATGACTTCCAAATTTGTTAATTAGCTACACTTATGGAAGTATAAACTGTATGTTCAGGATATTTGTCTTCTAAGGATTTAAAATTTACTTGCAAACTAATTGAGTGAAAAGTACTGATAATATTGTGGCCTTACACCCACAAAAAAGAACACAACCCAGCTTCTATATCATTGATCTATGAGACAATCTGTAAGTACAAGAAGAGATCTCACTTTTCATGAATCCTCAAATTTATGATACTAGCTTTTCAGTTAAATGAAGTCCAAGAAGCAAAACTTTTGAACAAAAATAAAACTGAACAGAATGGAAAAAACATACAGTACTTTTGCAGAAGCATTTACATACCGATCTGATGTAATAACTGCAACCATTGCACAACTTTCTTGTCTGAAGTGTGGACAGCTACCAAAGAAGGATCTATTGGCCGACCTTCATCATCAATGAGGGGTGTAGTAACAAATTTTCCACTACCAATGACTGGGACCATCTTTTGACATTCAGCTTTCCACATATCATACTCCCCCCTGAGTAATAAATTTACAAAACATGTCACTCTGTTTATTTTCAATCAATACAAAGAAGTCGCCCAGTCTCCAGTTACTATAGTCTAGATTATTTAGGAGATAAAGCAAACAGAACTAATCTTCTTGTTCATTTATTACGAGGCCCCAGCCAGAGATTAATAGGAAGGATGGCATCCAAGAGTTAACAATTTTGGTCTCACAATTTTGATTAGAATAAACTATGAAGATTTGACCATCAACTATATACAGAAGTGCTGTAATAGCAATGGTCACAGTAGAAGGAATAGTGGTGATAAATGAAAACAAATTGATAGGAAGCAGGTAGTCTATGTAGCATGATTCGGACATGTCACAAACATGTGGACATGGCAAAAAAAAAAACTTAAGATACAGGTGCCACACACACACACACATGGAGACATGGCAGCAAGGAATGCTGACGTTGTTCTTGGGTCACAACTGAGAGTAGCATTCATAGCCTTGGCTGAGACAATGTCTTTTGTGCCATACTGCTCGACAGTTCTTGTAAGCAGGAGTCAGCAAGAAAGCACTGCAGGCAGTGGCAATTGGAGTGTGGAGGAATTCAAGGATGATGGCTAAGTATAGTCCGCTTATTTGATTTGTTTTAATTCCCAAATATGTTAGCTACAAAAAAAGTGATAACATGATCCCTTTTCACAAGTTAAACAAGACAAAGTGAAAAGTACACCAATAACATCAATTGTCTTAGAAGCAACAGCAATTGCATTCCTAATGAACAAAGGCCTGAATTTAGAAGAAGATCACAGATTTTATAGAAAAACATTTAAATCAAAATATACCTCCTGCGTTGCTTGAGCTCATTCCGTTCTTCAAGTGAACTGTTAGGATCATAGCAACCTAGCAAGAACTCCCACACTTCCCCTTTGATTGAAGGATGGACACCCTAAATAATTTATAGAAATAAGTACAGACACAAAACAGAAGGAACAAAACTTGAACAATTATATGATACCGAATTTACTTTTTCAAGGTACATCGCATGAAAATTATAAAGCACATGAAATGGTCATCACAAATCATCATCTTTTGGTGTGTCTTTTATAGAGTGTCTCAAAGGCATGTGAAGATTAGGAAGGGAGTGTCATCAACCAACTCTCTCAAGCTTATGCTCATATGTATACAACACATTAACGATTTTATACTTTGATATAACACTTCTAATCGTTTTATTCTCAAGCAAGAGCCTTTGGGGCTTGAAGCATAGAAAATGCATTGACCAGATAAATGAATGATGACAACAAGGATAGAACTATCGCCATTAGCCATTTAGGTTCTAAGTATTTCAAAAGGTTAAAAGTTCCAGTAGTTTGATTTTAGCTGTTTTCAAGCCTTTACGAATCACCTTGTGTGCCTTTAGCTTATGAACAAATTAGCAAGAGGCGTGTGCTCGCACACATGAGATCACACCAAGTTGGCTCGGGGCAGTGTAAATCTGTCGATTTGCTCCTCTACCCTGTTCCTTGTTCCCATGATAATGGGCTTTGCTAACCTTTATTGTATTCACTAATTTTTAAAAATTAATTTGAAGTTAAATTTTTTTTTTAAGAAAAACAAACTTTTTTTTGGTATAGTTTATTTGACTGTGGACTTGGTGGCCGGAGGTAGTTTTAAAACGTTAAAAAATCTCATCTAAAACAGTCTTATTAAATTATAAATTTTAGTCATTGATCATCAGAAAAACCCTAATTTTTCAAAATATATATACACATACACACACATATCTCCCTCTTCCCTTCTTCTCTCTGAGTAGTTCCTAGGTCCAAAATAAAAACTCATACTATTTCATGGCCTCAACATGGGATGAGATGAGCATATTAAGTCTTAGGGACTTGTGCATGGCACATATAAAACATTGAAGACTGTACGAAGTCACATTCTCAAGATTATTTTGTTTTCTTACCAATTGAGTTTGTGCATGCGTGAAGGTTTGCCATGAATGATATTGGCCTACCTACCACAGCAACATTCATCATGCCATAAACTGACTCTCAACAATGTTTAAACTGTTTAGTTAAGATTTAAGACATATATTAATGGTTTTATGCCTTTGTAACACTTCTAACCAAAAAGTTAGGATCTTGAGAGGAGTCTGACACCAATGAACTATGAACAAACCCACACAAGAGATCAAGATACCATTTACAACCCAAAATCTTAAGGCAATAAGTTTGTGGGTATTTTTTCTTTATCTATTACTCTTCTTATCTATTTTACAAAGCGTGGCACTCAAACGCACACTTACTCCAACAAAAAGTTACATATTATTGGTACAGTCTACGAACTATAGGGAACGGATCATGTAATTGAACTAGTGTTTTCAGAGTGATTGCAAATCCGAAAACAAATGGAGACACAAACACAGAGTGCAAGTAAACAACAAAAGTTACCCCACGCTGAATTCGTCGTAGCACTTTTGCAATGTCTAAGTGACCATCTTCAGAGAATGATGCTTGCCATCTTCTTTGACTTAGAGTTTTGCCAGCCTGTGAAAACAGAAATTGCAGTGTGTAAATCGCAAGATTTTTATATATAGCAAAATTCCTAAAAGACCATCTATGTGGTATCCGAAGAAGAAACATAAGCACAAATTTCAATCTTGCACTTGTATGAATGAGTTACTCATTACATTCAAAGGGGTACCACCAAGTGCACAATCATTCCAAATAAAAGTAATTGAATTGGTGTGCATTAGTGATCAAAATAAAACGACGATGCAATAGGAAGTGTGACAAGAAGCATTGGTTGAGAAGCAAAAGCTCACCCTTGGTTTAAAACGAGGGGCGGGAACATCACCTTGGCATTCTGCTCTAATGGGGTAGAAGGCATTCAACTCAGTAGTTCCAGAACTCTTCATAAGAAACCTACACAGTCCCCCACAACCAATCATCCGCTAACGCCAACCTCTTCAATTCAAACAACCCCCTTACTAGAGACCCATCACAGCATCAATTTTTGCTCATTGAAGAAACTCTACCCGTCAAACAAAATTTACTTTTTTTTCTTCGTCGAAGGAAAAAACACAAAAGGATCAAATCCACTTGCTACGGGATCTATCGACAAAAACAACCAAGTCAGGTTCCTTAAACTTGCCAAATTGTCGGAAAAAACAAAAAACCAAAAAAAACACAAAGACACAAAGATACGTATCAAATCGTTTATTGGTAATTCTGATAACGAGAAAAACGTGATCTTAATCGGATTCGTTGTGAAAAACCCAGTTGGGAAAACGTTTGTGACGCAAACACAAAATCTGGGGCGAGGAAAAGGAAGTACCTTGGCAAGATTTGGTAAGTGATCTATTAACGCGATGAGGTGAAGGTTGTGGAAGGAAGGTGGGAGAGATGGAATTGAAAGAAAGGGAGCAAAATTGGAGAATGGAATGTGTCGCAGGAAACGAAGGAGAGAGAAAGATGGAAGGCAATGAGTGTTGAATAGGATAATTGAACCAATGACCAATGATTGTTTACGAGGAAAGGGAAGAGAAGACTATTTATGTGCATGCTCTGTTCTCAACGGTTATTTATTTGGATATTTTGACCTTTGTAAACACACCAAATTCATTAATATCAAGGTATATTTGGAACATTTCTGTTCCACATTGCTACTTCCATTATTTTCAATTTTTCATGGACCCTTTAACCATCATCACAAAAAGGAAATATTTTACTAATTTGGTATTTTTTAAATTGAATTGGAGTTTGAATTCAAGTTAAAAGTAAATGTATCAAAAGCCATTGGTATTGTTTATGTTTCTTCAAAATAAACATAAATGTCATGTTAATTGGCGGTAAATCCACAACATGAATTGATTCATAAAATGTTTGTTCTGAATTGTTTAAATAAAAAATGTTTAATACAATAATTTTTTTAATTAGTTTTTTTATGTAAAAATAACAAAAACAAGAAGTTTAAATTTTCAATGTAGATTTTGTCATTTTCTCTTTATTTAAGTCACCATGAAAACCTTAGAAATGTAATTGTGATCTTGCTTTTATTTTAAAAAAAATTAAACATATATCTACTCCTTCATGTTTTTATTAGATTCAATAGGGGTCATAAATGAAAATTTGAGTCTGAAGTTGAAGATAGTTTACATAAATGTTGGATTGAAAAACAGTGACTTGGGTGTATTATTTTAAGCATATTATTCGAATGGTAGGTATTTAAACAAAATGAGATCAATGTCAGAATTTTAATTATGTAATTATCTATAACTTTTACGAGAATAAAACTTAAATTAACATGTAAATTGTCTGATGTAAAAAAAACACATTAAATATAAATAAGTTTAAAGGCCAGTGTTGAGTAATATTATTTCAATGCGCGTACTTCAGCCAATTTTAAATAAAAAATAATTAGTGTTAATGTGAATTTAAGAATTGAAAATCAATTTGGTTCGTAAAGGATTAAGACCTACTTTATTTTTTTTTTGCAATTAAGTTCCTTAAAAAAAATCTCATTTAACATATTAGTTATTTTGTTAGGAAAATTAGAATCATATGTTTACTATTACATTAATTATTGGGTATAAACTCTTATGTAACATTTAATATTTAAGTTCTTTAGTCAATAACCTGAAGCAAGTGTGAGGTATAGAGTTTCATTTGAGACCTTGAAAAAGTTTCAATTTAGCATTTAAGTTTTTTTTTACAATATTGACTTCTACTTCAATAACCTATCTGTGTACAAAACACTTATAATTTAAAAGGATGTGTTATTTGATAAAGACTTAGTGTTGAATCTTATTTTTATAATACAATCGTTTCATAAGTGGGTGTTGGATTTTTGGTTGCCGCTCTCATAAGAATCATTAAAGAAATTAATTTGTCATATTTTAAAGGTGATAATGTTCTAATGGAAAATAACGCTACATGCAAGATGATTGATTAGGTTTTATTCATATATGGATGCATGAATAATTCATACATTGACCAATGTTCGAAACGTTCCAAAGTTGAAGAAAAATATTATATCTATTAGAGTCTTGGATATGAAGGGTTTAGATGTCATGTTGAGGATGAAGTAATGTGAATCCATGAGAGGGGTGATGGTGTTGTGATGTAGGGAATTCTTTTTTCTTTATGGATTTTTTGAATTGCATCTAAAGCTGAAACCATCTCGTTTGTCACCTTGGTGTTTAGTGCTCTATGACACATGTATTTAGGTTACATGAGTACTTGTAACAAGGGTTACTAGGTAACTAGAAGAAGGTGATTTTTTTTTTTTTTGTTTTTTTTGTGAATTGTGAGTTTAGGAAGTACCATAGGCATAACTTTTCAATAGGATTGTAGAGGATGAAAGTCACGTTTTGGGGTTTGAAACTTGTATCATTGGAGTTGTAAAGTATTTTATTTTTATGATCAATGATCATTCAATGTTTACTTGGGGTGTTATGGTGAAATAGAAATAAAAAAAAGCATATGATGAGTTTAAGTATTGGACATTCTTAATACTTAATCATATTAGGAAAAATGTCAAGCTTTTAAGGACAGACAATGATATGAAGTTATTCTCTAAAAAGTTTAACAACTTCTATAGAGTAAGGCATTTTATTGTTCATGATACTACACAACACAATAAAGTTCTTGAAAGGATGAACAAAACTTATTAAAGAGAAAAAGGAGCATGTTGCCACATTCTAGTTTGGATATGAACACGTGTTATCTAGTGAATCATTCTCCTTCTACGACCATTCAGTTCAAAAGTCTAGTGAGATGTAGACGTGTAAGCTTGCTAACAACTTAAAGTTGGAAGTGTTTGGGTACTATGTAGGTGAAGGTAGGCTTGAACCCAGGGAGTATTCACTGGCTATGGGAGAGGAGTGAAAGATTTTAGAGTATATGTCTGAGAAACAAGTGATTGTTAGTAGAGACATTATGTTTGATTAAGTCTTTATGATTCATAGACAATATTAAGAAGCACTGTGTGAAATGACTGGAGAGTCGAAAAGAATTGGGAACAAGTGGAGTTTTATTTGAATGAATCATTTTATTGACATGTGGCATCCATAGAGGATACACCTAATCATCTAGTTTAACAACACTTGTTTGACCCTCAAACTTCTGTTCTAAGGTTCCAATGGCAACAACAACTAGAGATTAGTTTGATGTCCTTTTGCCCTATGCATTGGTCATAGTGGAGAAGGTGAAGTCGTTTAAGCCAACTACATTTCATGAGATAGTCACTTGTTTGAGGGCGACAATTCAATTATGGTCATGCATGAAGCGATGGAATCTTTGTAGAAGAATGAGACTTGGGAGTTGTTGAAGTTTTCTAAGGGCTAAATTAAGAAGATCACTTTTGACGTGTTTATTAAAGCATCTACATAAGAGTTTGTGAGGTTCAAGGCTTGGAGCCAAGGTCTATAGTCAAAAGAAAGAAGTGGATTACAATGAAATTTTTTTTTTCTTTGATAGTCAAACAACCTTCTATTAGGATCTTGCTTGCTCTTTAATAGTAAGCCAAGATATGGAGCTTGAACAAATCCATAGTGATCTTTTTGCATGGCTAGTTGGAGGAAGATATTTTGATGCATAAACCGAAAGTTTTTGAGGTGGCTAGTAAGGAAAAATATGTTTGTAAATTGAAGACGTTGTTGTATAAACATAAAAATCTCTTAGAGAGTGATATAAGATGTTTGGTCAATTCATTATCTCGTAGGGGCACAATAGAGATCTTTATAATCCATGTGTTTATATAATAAGGTTGAGAATGTTGAGTTTGTTTTGAAACTATAGATACATGACATGTTGATAGCCTCTCATGATAAGATTGAGATCAGAAGGTTAAAGATACTACTCTTTAGTGAATTTGAGGTAAAGGATATGGGAAAAATGAGAAGATGTTACAGATAAATATCAAGAGGGATCAAGCCCAAAAGAAGCTATTTCTTCGCTAGAAGAAATACATTCAAAAGGTGTTGAGACATTTTGGGATGCAATGTGCTAAAGTCGTGAACACACCTCTGACAATTGGCATATGTCTTTTTGAGATCAATTCTACTTAAGTCGATGAGGAGAATATGTTCCTTGCTCAAACAGTTAGTCTAGAGAGTAGATATGTAAAAAAAAAACCTAGGAAGTAACATTAACAACTTGTGAAGCAGATTCTAAGATACCCAAAGGGAACCAAGGACATTGAAACTATTTTCAAGGGTGATTCATAGTGTACTTTGGTAAGGTTATCACATTCTAACTTTGTTGTGGATATGACAACTACATTGTCCATAACAGATTATGCTTTCATAATTGACATGTCATTGATTAATTGGAAAGTTATTCCCCCACCAATAGCATTCTTGTCAACCATGTTAGCAGAAGCGACTAAGCAGGGTACACGGTTGAAGGGTTTAATGGGCAATATAGGATTTTCTAAGGGGAAGATGACCATCTTCTAGGATAGGCTAAGACAATTTTTTTGACTAAAGATCATATACAACATGGTAGGAAAAAACATATTGATGTCAAATATCACTTCCTTTGTATTAAAGAGAGGATACATGTGAAAAAAAATCGAAACTAAAGAGAATTCGACAAATGTCTTTATAAAACTATTTCCTAAGAACAAGTTCATGCATTGCTTGTACTTGTTGAACATAGATTTTGGTAATAGTTGTAGAAAGAGGTTGTAGTCCAATGTGGAATTTTTTATATCTTAGTGCATTAAACATTTTTAGGGTAACGATTTGGTTGTGATGTGATCCTAAAAAAATTGAGTTTTCACCTCAAGGAAAGCTTATAACAAATGTCACTAAAAGACAATATGAAAAATATAAATTTTGTAAAAGTATAGAAAATAAATTGCATAATAAATATTGTGTGAATATTGACATTACTTGGCTAAATGTGCATTCAACTTGTACATATAAAGGGTTAGCTAGTCTTAAGGTAGAATAATGAAGGAGTGACATCCAAACATTCATAGGGTTTCTTTAGAGAAAGGAATCAAAGTCTCACATCCCTCTTCACCTTGGTCAACTCAAAATCAAAGGCCTATATAAAGAAACTCAAGTGAGTGTTATAACACAACTTTATTAGAATTCAATATATGAGTGTTTGAGTTTGAGAAAAGTGTGATTTTTTTTCTCTCTAGATAATTTCTAGTACTTTCTCAATGTTCAAGTGACGTCATTCTCCCTTATGTTCTCTAGATGGTACTTTTTAGCTTATCCAAGTAGGAGCTAGGACTTTCTTGATCTTTTGGTGGTTTTCTTTATCTTATTCAAGGTGGAAGGCCTTGAGAAGATCACATTCATCTTTTTCTGACTTCAAGTAGAAGACACCCTTTTTAGTAAGTGCTTCATTTCCTTTCTTATTCAATTCTTTTATCCATTCTCATTTTTTCGTTTCTTTTCTCTAAAAAATAATACAACATAACCCTTTTCTTGTTGAAGCTCTCATTCGACCACTAACATACACCAAATCGAAAACCAAGAACCAACCAAATCCTCCAAGAAACCAAACAAGATAGTTTGTGGTTATCCACCTTTTAACCCACTAAAACACCACCAAATTTAAGAAACCTACACCATTCTCTCCCTCATACATTTTGCAACAAACCCAACCATCAAAGAATCCAATCTTGAACCTAATACACCTTAGCCTATATTGATCATAGCTTCCGCAAATCTTTACCAATTGTTAGTTCCAAGAATCATCCATGATTCTTCCAAGATATATCTTAAACATTACCTAACCTTTTAGACACCCTTATCCTTCCATAAGCACACAAACCACAACCTACCCAAGCTAAGAACCACTTAAGAAGTCATCTAATCAATCCAAACTAAGTGATTATTCTTTTATCTTTCTTATCTTTTTGTGTTGAATTGTGTAGCATGCAAGTGGAAAGATCTGGAACCTCATCATATTGTAGGCGTCTTGTAAGTAGATAATTTAATGACAAATTATAGATCATCTGGTGAACTAGTAACCATTGTAAATTGTTTATTTGTTAGTTAGGATTTTATTTTTCATTTTTACCTCACTAGTTGTTTTGTGTCCCTTTTTCAAGGATGGGTTGTACACCAAAATAAGATATGAGATTCAACTTACGCTTATCTTGGATAATGCACAAGATGATTTATTCTTTTTTATATTTATGTTGCTCTTTTATCTTGTCTTTATTAGGCTTGATTTGTAGTTAGCTTTCCATAGTATTTTTAGAACTATCAAAACAAACTATTCAACCTCACCCACCACGAATTAGTGAGTTTATAAAAAAATTCAAATTTTTAGTTTTTCTTTTTTATAATTTTTTTTCTTAATATGATAATTAAAATCAAATTCCAAATTACAGGAATAATCATGAAATAAAATTATCATATTAATATGCACATAATGACAATGACATATATATATATATTAAATATCATATTAATATGTATTTGACAGTTTTGAATTTATTTTGGCATATTATTTAAACAACTTATACATCTTGTACTTCAAAACTTTAATATTTTCTTTACATGTAGAATGATCTGTCTTTAAATAACAAAATTGAATGGTTCTAAAATTTATCCATGGATCAAGAATAACATCAATATCAAGAATGTCACAATAATGATCTCAATACTAACTAAACTTGATCATCATACTCAATGTCATATCTTTAATTGTCGGATCATCACCTTATACAACAAAGAAGTGGTGAGGGAGAGGGAGAGTAAGAGAGAAGAACGAGAACTTGTGAGTCGTGCATATTTTCTTCACCCCATTTTTTTAATTATATTGGACTATTTTGTGTATTTTGTTTAGGTTTTTTAACATGTTGTAAGTATAGTTTATCGTACTATCTTATATTATAAAAATAGTTTAATTACCTTTTTGGTTCCTACATTTAGGGTCAATATTGAATTTACTACGATTGTTTAAAAAAAATCAATTTGGTCCCTTCTGTTCAATTTCCACCAACAACAATTGATGATTTGGCACACACAATGTCATTGGTATGCAAAATGTGGATTGTGTAGTTAGAACACATGGTATGTCCACGTAGGCACCTACATTTAGGGTTTTATCTTCTTCGCACTTGGGGTTGTGGTGGGGGAATGGGTGAGGGGTGGTGGCGACGGGTTTAGGGTTTTATCTTCCTCCCATTTAACCTTCATTTTCCATCTCAAATTTACCATGGAACCCTGATTCAGTTAACCCTTTTGTGCGTCGCAATAAATAAGCTTTGTTGGGTTTTTTGAAAAGGATTGCGTTTCCAAATGGACACTGTCAATCCCTTTGATTTGTTGGATTTAATTACCTTTGAGCTCCAAATATACCATTTTAGCATTATCCAACAATTAAATTACTCTATGAGAAATCATTAGGTTCACATATGATCTTAAAAGGTCAAAAGTATAACATTAAATCTCGCACACCTAACATAAAAGTTCACATTAGGATCTTGATTGTGTTGTCGATCCTGTCAGAACAAACGGGCTATGATATATAATTTATATGATAACTTATTGTACATTGTATATCTAATCGATTATGTTATAGATATATATAATCGATTATATCTTATACATAGTCAATTATTTATATAAATTTTATAATATCTTATTATAATAATAATATCATAAATATATTTATAATAATAGAAAATATTATTATTAATAGCAATATAAATATTAAAATAATAATAATATTTAAAATTAATATATAAAATTATAAAATTAATAATATTATTATTAATTAAAATAAAATTTTAAAATAATGATAATAAATATAAATTAAAAACTTAATAATAATTAAATATATTTATTAAATAATAATAGTTTTATTTGTATAAAATATTTAATAATATTTTAAATAAAAATAAATAATAATAATTAATAAAAATAAAAATAAGTATAATTATTTATATAAAAATTATATAATAATATTTTTATTATTAATTATAAAAAAATATGTAAATAAATAATTTTTTTATTATTTAAAAAAAATTGAAAAACAAGGATAAATTTGTAAACTTAATTTTACACCTAAAAAATTGAAAATTCTTCACAAACATCATATCACTCACAAATTTCAATAAATTTTTCTCACAAATCTAGTTTAACATTCTCCAATTCAAACAACACACACTTTCTTCATATTTTTCTCCTAAATCATTTTAAATTCACTTCTCTAATTTCACTCTCTAATTCAAACAAAGGATAAAAGTTCGACAAATAGTTTCTTTACCGCATAAAAAATATACTTAAGTCAAGAAAACTAAAAGGAATTAAATGCATATTTACTTTCTACATCTTCGAAAAATGTATATTTACTTTAAAAAGGTTTATATAAATTAAATTCCTTTACAATAATATTTATAACAGAATACTTGCACTGAAAAATAACTAAAACATATTCATAATCTTTTACAATATAATTGACTTTAAAAAATGATAAAAGTTCTTTATGGACTTGTCTTTTTACGTCTAAAATCTTCAAATTACTTTTTCCGTGATTGCACATTCAGGTTATTATACACATATTAAGAACAATAATAAAGACATCACTTGCTGAAGTCATTTAACTAAAACAATTTTACCCTTTTCATAGATATATTACTTTGAATAACAAAAAGAAAATAATTAATTTAAGAATATATGAGGAAAATATATAAATGTTTTATTAAAAAGTGAGAACATAAGTCAAATCAAAACTTTTATAGAATTATGTTGGAGTGGAGAGAGTAATAATTAGTAATAGTAGTAATAGAAAATAACCTAGAGAACCAAGTTGAAGAATAAATAAAGTACGTAATTAGCTAAAACTCATTTATTTGTGTGGAGTTTATGCAATCAGAGATTTGCATTTCCTCTTATTTCTTACTCTTGTGTTACTGTTGGCATGAGTAAGGTATGTAATACTGCTCCAGTTTTCCTTTAGCTTAAGTTAAAATGATGTTAAAAATAGAAATGAGTAGCTGGTGAATAATTCCATTCTTAAGGGCAGTGTTAATATGTAACATAGGAGCAGTGTTAATATGTAACATAGAGGCAGCGTTGGAGCTCATTGTTAAGAAACAATAACATGGTCTCATCTAGTACAGTAATTAAATATAAGAAAGAATCTTAGTTGAATTCTCTTCTGGACGTTACAGTGGCTGAGAAACCTTTTGAAGCAATTCTGGGGGTAGAAAAAAAGTCCACCTTGGTCCAAAACTGGTACAAGGAGATGAAGTCATTATGACTTCCGTTCTTTGGTTTCTTGCATCTCAGGTGTGTCATACAGAAATGGAAACAAAAGGACACACCCTTCACTTAATTACTTCCTGATGTTGAGGAGCTCAAAGCTCCTCAGAGTATCATCACGGTGGCCTCTGGCGGAGGAACCGCGTGCATGATTTGCTTGTTTGGTGTCGTAGGCCGGTTGAACTCTATGAACACCAGATGGACGGCTCCCAGTTATGGTTGGCCTGCCAGTATGGTCACCTGAGGAAACTGGCTTGTTTGATGTGATCATGGCTCTTCTAGAACTGCTGCCATATCGACCACTATTGTGCTGTCCATAGTGCTGTCAATAATAACAGAATCAATAATATAATAACAGAATAATATAAACTATAGGCTAAGCCCATTACATTCAACACTCATCATATTCTGCACAAATTTTAAGAAGAAAATTGAGATTTTTTTTAATTATAATAATTTAAACTGGAAACAGGAAGTGAAATAAGTTGTCAAACAATACTCTAATATTCTCATATGAAAAGCATCAAATGGTGGTTAATATACTATTGTTAGATAAACAATATTACCAAATCCTTTTGCATCGGTACATCTTCAAAACTCCTCTGTTTGATGTGATCAACATGAGGACTTGAACCTGCAGGATTCCTCCTGGAGAATGCTTCAACTGCACCAGAGAATTTCTCTCGAATGTCTTTCCCAACTGAAAGAAATTGAATGACCCAAAATGGAATTTGAGAACATTGAACTAGTTTAAATATTGATGTGCACCATGAAAAGGATAATTATAGCTGACTGCTTTCATATAACGATTTTGAGCCACAGCATATATTAAATTTAAAAGTTTGACCGCCCAAGTTCAGGCTCATTAGGACTCAAAACTTCTGTATCTTATTCAGCTGAAAGAGAATGAACCTGAGATTTTTTCTGGCTTTTGTACATGTGGACTTGCTTGCATAGCTGCCTTGCCAGTGACATGCTGCTATTACAACAACAGTAAGTGACCAACAACAGAAAACATAACCAAAATTTGCAAGCACAAACGTACTAACCCGCCCTCTTGAGCTGCTACTGATCTGTGGATACTTTAACATAGTCCAGTCAAAAATGTAGTCAAACTGATAGCCTATATAAACAATGACAAGATCAATTTACAACCACTAAATACACTAAAAGTTTCTAGTAAAACATACAGCATTCATTGTCCCATATATTTTGGGGACATACTGATGAAAACCATCCGGGCTAGGATAGCATCACATACCTTCTCTAATAAACAGGTCTCGGAAAAGTCTCTTTAAATATGAATAATCTGGTTTGTCCTCAAATTGCAATGATCGGCAATAGTGGAAGTATGATACAAATTCAGTGGGATAAGATTTGCAAAGCACCTGTTTATACAAGCACATTATTCAACAGGATCAATAAAATCAAAAAAGGATGAGACAGAAGAGGAATATTTACGGGTTATGCAAGTGCCTACTGTTGAAAGCAAGGATTAATATAGGGTTAAGAATAAAAAAGTGGACATCAACCCGAGGGCATTTGGTCATCTAAGTATTTAATAGAAATAGAATACTTTGTTCAAAATGCCCAAACTATTGTGAAGCTGGCTTCAAGCCTGGCCTTTCCTATAAGCCTCAATGGCATCAGAATATCTAACCTAACATAGTATCAAGTCAAGATCCAGAGTTACTTTCTCCCGAAAACCTGACAGATCCAGATAGTCATAATACCTCTATGGGAGTGGACACCTTTGTCTCACTGATTTTATCATATTTTTGTTTTTTGGTGCCAGCCTTAAGTCCTTGCCAGGGAAGACTGAAAAAGGAAAATGTAAGAAAGAAATCTGATGGTAAGAAAATTATGTAATAACATCAAACCTCTTAAAGTCAAAAGGTAGAAGCATTTCTCAATTATCTAACCTTCCTCTTAAGAAATACATGAGCACATAACCAAGAGATTCCAGATCATCCCTTCTGCTTTGTTCTACCAGTTAAATAAATATAATTAGCTTATACAAAACATTCAAGTCTAAAAATAATGTAATGATTTACCACTAATCTTTTGTTGTCAGCAGAAAAAAATCAGCACAAAATATTACTCACCAATTCCAATATGAGTATTGACACTTGCATAGCGTGCTGTACCTGTAAGGTTCTTGTTTTCCCTATACACGGAAAATACATACAATTATTACAACAACTGATTGAGATCGAGGAGGATATATTTCAAACAACAGAACTCCAATACTGTGAGTTGGGTTTGGGTGGGTATCACATATTATTCTACCAGTGGTAATTTGGTGGAGCAAGTTCAATGATAATAATAATTAGTATTATTAAGGTACAAAAGTAACACTTTCATTTAAGTGCAGAGTTTCCAATAGAAGACAGCAGAAATGCATAACAACCTAGCAAAGTGATCAAATGCATACAAACAAAGAGGGGAAGATCAGTGCAATTATTAATATAGGCTAGGTTTGCTTAAGTGTTGATGTTTGACAAAATATTGCACCCTCCTTAAATAATGACACCGAACCAACCTGTATGGTATGTGCCTATGAGTCTGAAGATCCCTATACTTTTTTGCAAGGCCATAATCAATGGCATACACCTGAAATAACACACAGAAGGACGTATAATTAAAAAAACTGAAATTTGAACATGTAACTAAGTTATTTCTTATCAAAATAAGTCAAACATTTTATTTTAGTTGGACAACACAATTGGATTCTATTATAACATAGATTGGAATTAAAAGATGGGTAAAACAAGTCATGTATAACATCCATAAGTTAAAAGAATGAAAGAATGTTACAAACCCATAAAAGGGATATGAGAATTGAGAGAAACAAAAGAAAGGAACAAACTTGTTGAATGACTAAGAATATCCTCTTCACAAAGGATTTCCCATTTCATACTAACTCTATAATTTTTTTAATGAATACTTCCATATCCTCGTTGCCCCTATTTATCTGACCAATGGCCAAACCGCAAGATGTGATTATGTTATCCCCAGTAGGTGCTCCTCCTACTTTATTCAATGTAATATTCATAATCTTATATATTTTCTTGAATCATTCTTTTTGTTGGCACTTTATTACCCAATGTAGACTGTGCTGTAAATTTTCCTTTTGAGCTTGAGACACCTTTCAATCAGAAAAAAGATGCACGTCTATTTACTCCACTTCACTTTTGTTAAAGCCAGTTGTTGAAGATTAGAAAAGAAGTTATTCTTGTATAAAATATTCTAGTGATTATTTTTTAGAGATTTTAAAAAAGAAATCTAATTTATTTTGTTTACAATCATAAGAATAAAAATTCTTTAAGAACTGCAGTTGATTTTACAAGAAGCTATTCAAAGCAGCTTCTGATTTTAATCATATTTAATATTCTTTTCAACTTCTGGTAATATTTTTAAAAGCTTACACAAACACCTGAAACTAAAATAAGCAATTATTTATTAAAAAGATGTCACTCTTTAACAAAAAGAAGCTATAACAAATGAGCCCTTAATCATAAACCATGTGATTCTAAAGCTTCTCCCAACAACTTGAGTTTACCATTTGTTCTTTCTAAACATGATTTCAATTTATTCTTTCTAAACACTATTTCACTATGACGATATCATCTACAAAAAGCATATATCGAGGCATTGGCTCTTGGATAATAAGAGCTTTCAATAACAAAGCATATATTGAGGTATTGGCCCTTGGATGTACTCAACAAGAACTTTCAATAACAAGGCATAAACATTACAGCTCAAAAATGACCCTGCCATGTTTTTGAACTTTGAACACCAGTTTTAACATCCATCATACATATCCTTGAAAGCTCAAATCAAACATATGAAACACGATTCAACAAACTCTTCTCTAAGTCAAAGTCTTCCAGAAGACTTATTTTACCCTATCATAAGCTTTTTCTAGGCCAATGAAAATTATATGTAGGAATGTAGGTTGTTTAGGTTCTTCTATTCCTCTTCATTAAACATCACAAAATAGATATACTGCTTCAACATTAGATAAGGGAATAGAAAAGAAAGAAAAAAAAATAAGCAAACAAAAATCAGAAGAATTTATCTTCAATAACATACTTGATTTGCTTTCCGTCCTAAACCCATTAAGAAATTGTCGGGCTTGATGTCACGGTGAAGGAAACCTCTTGAATGCATATATTCAACTCTGTTAATCTGAAAAGAAAAAGAAAAACATTAAACAAATAACACATTAGTATAACTTTTTAAAGTACCTTCTTGGGAAAAAAAATTGCCATACAGACTTACTAACTGATCAGCAAGCATTAACACAGTCTTCAGTGTGAACTTCCGGTTACAATAATTGAATAAATCTTCCAGACTTGGTCCAAGAAGGTCAATAACCATGACATTGTAGTCTCCCTCAGTTCCAAACCACTTGAGGTGGGGAATCCCCGCTTCATAAAGGAGGCATATTCAATTACTCATACATAAAATGTTGATTGTTTTCTATCATGTATTTTCAATATTTTGTTTAGAAGGCAAGGTTTGAGACTAATAGTTCTTTCTGATTTCATTTCTCGACTAGAAGATCCAGTGTACCAATCATGTCAACAGGATTAAAGAAAACAGCGAGAAATATATCATATAAGTAAATATAAACATTATGACACATTTAATTAGATAATACTTTTAGTATCCTAGATATTAAAAAGAAAGAGCGATGTAGACTTACTTCCTCCTTGAAGAAGCATATACAGTTTTGACTCATAGTGAAGCTGTGGATGCCTGGTCTTCACAGGCTCCTGGAATTTTTTGAGAGAACAAGATGGCATTGTTAGAAATTTGAAATGTAGAATATCATGAGTAATTAATACCATTAACTAGTAACAAAAAAATTATCTCCAAAACCAGTAAAATATGAAGAGGAGACCAGTATAAACTATGTTGTAAAAATATGAAGCAAAGTGAGTATCCAGCAGCTGCAAGACAAAGTGCAAAGAAAACAATATGACACTCCACATGTCACTTCAACCATAAGAACAGATCATCCACTTATTGTTCAAAAGTTAATCCTCAACAGCAAGAGACCAACAGCAAGACATGACATTTCTTTTATTATTTACTTCAATCATAAATCATTACTCATGTCAAATTCCATCTATCGTTGTTGGTTGTTGGAACTCCCGTAGCATCAACAAAAAATTCAGGACATTTCACATCCAAAGTGACAATGTCTACTGCATAGAATAACAAAGGACCCCATAGAACGTAGAAGTAAACCAGATTAAAACAAGGTGATGATTAACATCATTATGCATATTTAAGATAATATAGTATAAATACAATCTGAACCACCAGAAAGAAAAACACAAATATATCAAGCGATCTCCAGAAATTCATGAAAGATTTCAATATAAAAAAAAAAAAAAAAGAGCGGCCACTCCCACCACAAAAAATGTCAAAATCTACAAAAAAAAAAAAAAACAAACAAACACAAAAAATTCAAAAAAAATTTCAAAAAAAAAAAAAAAAAAAAAGTGTGGCGTATCCAGACAGAAAAATGGTCAAAAGCTTCAAGAAAATTAACATACCAGCTTAACAGCCACCTCCTCTCCAGTTTGTATATTAACACCTAACATAAGACAGAATATAACTTAACATTTTTTACAGCAACAAAAACGCAAAACGATACAATAAAAGGCATATAAACAAAACAAAAAGGGAAAAGAAACATGAGCATACCTAAATAGAGCTCCCCAAAAGACCCACTCCCAATTTTCCTTCCCAATTTAAACTTGCCACCAATCACATGCTCCATAATGAAACGACCTTCAACACACCTCCAACCAGCAGCAGCTGCAATGATCTTTTATTCTGCTCAGATTCGTGCCCAATTCAAAGTGATTGTGACAATCCCAAACAGAGAGGAAAAAAAACACTCCACACCCACAGATTCACCTGAGTCAACAAAATATCCTAACTTTCTTCAAAGACCCACCCAAATCCAATGAGATTTCGCAGCCAAGTCAAATTAGTACCAATTCAGGGTATCCGGGACAAAAGGGTACACAAAAACCGAATCAAATTGAAGAAATTTACACCACCACCTTTAATGAGGATGAAATTGTTATCAAGAACACAACACCGCTTCCTCCAGCTACATTCCTTCACCCCAAATCAATCACCCCAAGAAAGCACGAATTGAGGCCGCAATTTCAGAAAAATAGGACCCCATTGACTCAATAAAAACAGAATCCTTGACGTACAGGAACCCCAAAAGGGGCCAAAAAATGAACTTTTTCGCCAAACGGGTTGGGAAAGCAAAAGGGGAGGAGGAGCCTGTGAAAGATCAGAGAGGAAGAGACAAAAATGGTTCCACAAATAAGAAAGCAAGGAGATGAAGGGAGGAAGCTGGTGTGGTTTGGTGCGAGGAGAGAGAAAGATGAGAGAGAGAGAATGAAGATGAAGAATGTGAACGGAAAAAACCAAGCATGAGGATTATAGGAATCCTGTTTCCTTTTTTTGGTTGGATTTTTATTTTTTATTTTTTATTTTTAAATGAATTCAATTTTACCTGAAGTTTTTAGACTTATTGTTATTTTTTTTAAATTGTTTTTAAATAATCTGATTTTTTTTTTTACTGAGTTTGTTTTTTTTTTCTGTTGACAAAAAATCAGAAAAAGAGACGTAAGGTTACCCGATTCCTGCTCTGTCTGCCCCATGTTTGTGCTGCCAAAAAAAACAGTTTTTCTTAATTTCTTTACATATTTTTTATTTTTTCTGTTATTTTTCTCATTCTTGTCTTTTTCTGTTATTTTTCTTTCATTTTTTTTTCCTTTTCTATGTCTGCGTACATTGCTACGGAATAAGGTCAATTATGATAGTCTTTTACTTGGCAAAACATTTGGTGGCTATTGCTCCTTTTAATAATTGGAGAAACTTATAGAATTAGTTAGGTTTAAGTAACTTTATAATTAATAGTAGTTTCTTTTACTTTTCCACTTTATATTTCTTTCTCTATAATACATTATAGTTTCTGTAGCAGTGCTGTTGCATTCCTCCCTCAAATAGAAATAAACTAAAAGAATCAAATACAAATTTATAGGGACAGAAGCTTGGTGAATTAAATAAAACAAATGCACTGACGAAGGAAAAAAAATAAAATAAATCTACCATGAATAAATCAATTACAAATTCTTTTTTAATAATAATTATACTAATAATAAAAATATGACCAAGAGAGATTCAGTGTTGTATTTTACTATTTCTAGCTCAATTTTCACTTAAAATTAAAAGAATATTAAATTAACAAGATATAATAAATAATATATTATAAAATAGAAAATAAATGAATAAAAGATAATAGAGATGAACAAAATAGTAGAAGAAAGACAAATGATATAAGAATGAATATCTCTTCTATTATATATTAAAATCAAAACAAATAGTATGAGAATATATAAAACAGTACTCTCATTCTAGGTCTAGTTAAAGATAAAGAATCAATTAATAAATACTAAAATCAACAAAAACAAAAATAAAGATTATTCACATTTATAAAAAGAAATAACTAAGAATTAGAAAAGAGACAATTAATATTAATATCCTTATGTAACTAACTCTTTATTATTGCACAAGATAAATAATACAAATTTTATTAACTATTTATTTTATCTGTTATATTATAATCAACAAAATATTTTTATAATTTACGAAAAAAAATAAACACAAAACAATACAAAATAGATCGTCCACTAATTATGAGAAGAGGAAGAGATAACACTACAATACACACTACACTTCAATTTATGATAATTATCTTGACAATATATAAAGTATTTTTTTTACATATTTGGTTTTTCAATTTTATTCTTTATAATATTGAAATATAATAAATTTGATAGTTAGTTATTTTAAATTAAAAAAATGAATTTAAAAATTTTAAAAAAAATGAATTTGAAAAAAAAAAACCATCACACTTTAAATTAGTGATTTTTTTAATGTGTAATTTATTATTATAAAATTATCAGACTTTAAATTAGTATTTTTACTTTTAAAATGTGTAAATAAAAATATATAATAAATTTTGTAATCAGATTTGTGAATTTATATCATATATTAATTCAATAAAATTATAATTATTACAAAGATTTTAGCTACCAATTAATTAGATTCTAAATTTAATAATTGACAGTTAATTAGATACCCATTTAGAAACTATATATTAATATTTAATTAATTAGAAGGTTTTAACTACCAATTAATTAAATTCTAAATTTGATAGTTAAAATATTAATAATTAATTAGATATCAATTTAAAAACTATATATCAATAATAATTTTTATAATATTTAAAATAATATTTAATTTAATCAATATATCAACTAATTTTTTTTATCTAATATTAGTTTATATTTAATGACTTTTTTTATAATGTAAATTATAATCAATATTTTGTTTCACCGTTAGAAAAATAATATTTTATGCAAGAGAGATATATAAAATTTATCTTAGAGTGCACATTATATTTCGATCTTATTATTCATAATGGCTATATTTGCTTTATAACTTGAAGTATCATTACATGATTCCTACCAAGCTGTGTGATTAAGGTTTATTTTTATATATATAAGAAAATAAATTTTGCCACCGTTAAATATATGTTATAAGTTATTTTACTCTCCATTAGTGCATTAATTTATAGTATTTGAAAGTTTAATTTTCAATAAATTTAGCTTAATTATTCATTTATTCTCTACAGTATTTTTTTAAAACTATTTTACCTTTCCATTTTCTATAATTTTTCATTTTGATTTTGATTTTTGTAATGTTTTAGTAAATTACAAAATATATTAGGGACAATTGAAAGAGAAAGGATGAAAAGAAATTCATCCATATATCACAGATTATATTTTTTTAAGTCATACTTAATTTATAATTTTGTAATTATAAGAAAAATATAAAGTGAAATAAGTAATAATATTATTTTTAATAACAAATAGTGAAATAAGAAGTAGAATGATAAAAGTAATTCTTGTATCATTTAGATATATTTTAATATCAAAATTTAAAATAAACAGTACATAAGTTATAAAAAAAAAGTTAGATATTAATTTCTTAATTCATCCTTAACTCTTTGTTTTATATAAAAAAAAATATATATCTTTTGCATTTTCTCTACAATAAAATGAAACCATATTCTAAATGTGGATTTTTTTTATCGCTTAAACATTAAATAAGATGAGAAACTCAATTGATATGACTTTTGATCAAAGTATTATATGTTAAATGTTTAAACATGATGAGAAGACAACTAACATGTCTCATGAATTAATAATATTGGATTATATATAATTTGAACGCTTCAAAATTGAGTAAACATGTATATTTAAAATTTATTTTTGAAATATGCTTGGATTGAATATAGTATAACCATTATATTCAATCTCCGTTACTCAAAAAGTTAGTTACATTTTAAAATACTTATTTCAAATTAAACATAGTTTATGAAGAATAATATAAATACTTGTTAAATATGTTATATAATTATTATTTAATATATTTTTATACAACTTTTTTTTGTCTTTTTTTATATGTCTTATTTATCATTATAATATTTCTAGTACGATTCTATTTTAAAAATTACAGATAATAAAAACTAAAAATATTTAATAAATAATTTATAACTTAATTTATTTTTAGGATTATAATATTTCTATTTTAAATATAGTTTAACAATAATAAATTGATAATGAAAACCAAAATAAAAATTAAAAATCAAGTTATATAATTTATTATTTAATATTTTTTCATACAATCACTTTTATCTTTAATTAATCTCATTTTTCCCAATTTTCTTGCCATCATTTTTACCATCACTCGTTTATATATAATATTTTAGTAACACCATATTTATATATTAGTTAATACACCACACAGAGCCGTTAACACAAAACCGTTAGTATTTTGTTTTATAACTTTCAGTAATTATAATTTTATTATATATATTATTAAACTAAATCAAAATGATTAAGATCACTGCAATTTTGTGCAATTACCTTCAATCAGTTTCTACAATCATGTTATCAGGAATTCTACTCAATTATCAGTCTCTATCCTTGATGGAAAAAATTACAATCGGTGGTGTGTGCATATAGAGTTTTGTTTGATTATGAGTTATGGGATGTTGTTAAGGGTGGAGTGTCTGCATTAGTTGCTAATGCATTTGAGGTGCAACGAGTAGCGCATCGTGATAAAAAAGAAGGACAATAAGGCTTTGTATCTCATCCATCAAGGGATGAATGACAAGACGTTTGAGATTGTTGATATGAACTGCTGCAGATGGAAACCACAGAGATTGTTGATGTCTATATAAATAAAGTTTTTGCCTTAACAAATCAGATGAAAACCAATGGTAAAACACACTCGGAGCAGGCAAAGGTGGAGAAGATTTTGAGATCTTTAACTCCCAGATTTGAACATGTTGTTGCCGCAATTGAAGAGGTCAATGACAATAATATTAAAAAACCAATTGAACAGACTTTATAAACATGGTACTTATTGTAGTAAAGGTCGTGGTGGCTAGAATCATGGAGGCCTTAAGCAAAACAACATTGGTTCCAATCACAATCCAAGTTCAAATAACTCTTGGCGCGGAGGATGAGGAGACATGTATAATAAATCAAATGTGGAGTGTTATAACTGCCATAAACGTGACCATTATGGAAATGAGTGCAGATCAAAACGTGATAATCATTTTGTCAATTGTGCTAAAGAAGATAGTAATCACGAACAAGAGGAAGACAGAGTCACTCGTGAAGCACCTGCAGTTCAACCTGAAGCTGTAATTCAACCTGAAGTTGCAGCTCCAATTGCAACTATGATGGAGCGACCAAGAAGGCATCAACGACAACCTGTACACCTTCAAGATTGCGAAGTAAATCTTGATGATGAAGTTGATGACAATGGAGATTTAGTTCACTTTGCTTTTCTTGCAGATTCAGAACCCGTGAGACTTGCAGATGTCATTTAACACCCAAAATGGAAAGAGTCTATGAATGAAGAATTGATGGCGATTGAGAAAAACAATACATGGCAGCTCACTGATCTTCCAAAAGGACACAAAGCAATTGATATGAAGTGGGTGTACAAGATTAAAGTGAAAGCAAATGGTGAGATTGATAGATACAAGGCAAGGTTGGTGGCAAAAGGATTCGAGCAAAGAGAAGGCTATGATTACGGAGAAATATTTATCCTGTAGCTCGAATGGAAACAGTGAGATTAATCATTGCTTTAGCTGCACAAAGGCAATGTAAAATTCACCAAATGGACGTCAAGTCTGCATTTCTAAATGGCCCACTTGATGAAGAGGTTTATGTAAAGCAGTCGCCAGGTTTCATACAATCTGGCAAAGAGGAGAAGGTGTACAGACTAACTAAGGCTTTATATGGTCTTAAATAGACACCAAGAGCTTGGAACAAAAGGATTGATTCATTTCTTCATGCCACTAGATTCAAAAAAATGAGCATCAGATCATGGTCTTTATGTAAAGACTAATGATTATGGAGATTTTCTAATTTTATGTCTTTATGTTGATGATGTGATTTTTACAGGAAGTAATCTCAAAATGATTGGTGATTTCAAGCATATCATGATGAAGGAATTTGAGATGACTGATCTCGGTATTATGTTCTACTTTTTGGGCATTGAAGTCATCTAAGGAGACGATGGACTCTTCATTCATCAGAGGAAATTTGTTGATGAGTTTTTAAAGAAGTTTAAGATGGAGGATTCAAACCCAGTTAAGACTCCAATTGAAGCTGGAATTAAGCTCACGAAGGAAGGTGATGGGCAAACTGTAGATGCAACATACTTTAAGCAGATTGTTGGGAGCCTTAGATATCTCATGTGTACTAGACCCGACATATGTTATGTTGTGGGATTGGTCAGTCGATACATGGAGTTACCGACAAGTTCATTTACAAGTTGTAAATAGAATTATGCGTTACATCAAAGGTACTACAAATTTTGGTCTATTTTACTCTTCATCTAAAAAGATTGAAATCGTCGGATACTCAGACAGTTATTGGGGTGGAGATTGAGACGAGAGGAAGAGCACTAGTGGTAATTGTTTTATGATCGGAAAGACGGTTTGCTTGTGGTCATCAAAGAAACAGTCAATTGTTGCATTATCTACTTGTGAAGTTGAGTATGTAGCAGCAACAACAAGTGCTTGTTAATCAATTTGGTTTAGCAATATCATGACTCAAATTGGTTTTAATCTAGATGTTCCAATTAAGATTTATGTTGACAATGTCTCTGCAATTAATCTTGCAAAGAATCCGGTTTTTCATAAAAGAAGTAAACACATTGATATTCGATATCACTTACTGCGAGACCAAGTTGGGAAGAACATGATCAAATTGGAATACTACAAATCAGAAGATCAGATTGCAAGATTGCAGATATTTTCACTGAGCAAAGATCGATGCTTTCATCAAGTTAAGAGATATGTTGGACATGAAGGTTCTTCCAAATCAGAATTAAGGAAGGATGTTAGTTATTAATTCTGATTTTATTACCCTTAAACTATTCCTATTTTATAGCTTTCAGTAATTGTAATTTTATTATATATATATATTATTGAAGTAAATCAAAATGAATAAGACCAGCTCAACAGTTTTGCAATTTGTACAATTACCTTCAATCAGTTTCTACAACTTTTTGTCTTCTCTTATTTTTTTTTTCTTCAATTAATTCCTAAGTTTAATATTATAGAAGTACAATAAATTATATAAATCAGTGTAATAAAAAAACAAAATAAGGTAAAAATAAATACTATATTTAAAATGTTTTAAATTTGGACTACATAAATTTATAAATTAGATTTAATATTAAATAAATACTTTTGAAATGCAATTAAGTCATGAAATCATGTTTATAAATCTAAAGTAGTTTCCTATGATGACTATGACTTAAATAAGCCAAATGAATTTGTAGGCACATTTTCTCCACTTTTATTATTTTTCTAAATTAAAATCACAGAAAAATCTATAATCTACATAAACGTCACATTAACATTAAAATGCCTCATCAAAGTCATCATGTCATATCATAAAAAAAGCCATTTCATTATTTCCATGGTACACCACATATAGTTTTTCTTTTTCACAATTTACATGTTTCGCCGTCTAATACATGTGTTGTTCGTGCCGACAACTTTTTTTTTTCTCCTTATATTTTTTTTTCAAAAGAATATAATAATATTTTTTTAAAATATAATAATGTATTAAGAATTTGATTTAAGTTTATTTTATTTGTAAGACTCATTTATTTATTATAAAACATTATTATCTTTTAATTTGTGTATGATTATATATTTATGGGTCACTTGATAATGAATGAATTTAAACTTAATTTAATTTTACAAAATTAACTTTGTAACATGTTATATTCAACTATATCATATTTATGAAGAATGAATAATTTTTAAAAAAAATTTCTTGTATAATAAGTATTTTTTTGACCAAAGTTGTAGACAAATATATAAATTATTGTATAAGTTTGTTCATTATAAAGATGTGGTACTTAGAGACAAAATTTTGATGTCAAAATACTTAATTGGGTTTTCAATGAAAGAACACGCAAATACACAATTTTCAATCTAAAACAAAGAAAAAGTTGTTGTGATGAAGAGATGAAGGAAAAATTGAGCGGACAAGAATTTATGATAAAGGAGAAATAGTCTTTAGTGAAAGCAAACACATATATACATCACCTGTAATGAAGTATTAATTTAACAAATTCTAATGAAATGAAAAATTCATTTCAAACTAAATTATAAATTTTTATGTAAAAAGTAATAAATCATCATAAAAACACCTTCATATAAAATTTTAGAAATTTTAAAATTCAATATACTGTTTGATACGAAGTTTAAGAAAATTATAAGATTTTAACGAAACCAACTACAATAAAGTTCATGGAGTTTTTTTTTTATCGGCCAAGAAAAAAAAGTTTATGGAGATAATCTACAAAACTGTTTATTGTGGTTTATGAATAAGTTTTTTTATTATTAAATCACAATAAGTTTTTATTGTGGTTTATGAATGAGTTTTTTTAATCAAAGACCACAATAAATGTATTGTTGAAATAGTTTATATTAAATTAAAATAAATATCAATTATGCATTTTATTTCTATTTTAATTATTCTTTCTCCTTCCTAGTGTTTCAATGTGTCCGGTGAACAACATTTAATTGTAAATTGTAATTCACCATTTAATGGAATAGAAAATAAATTTTGTGCTATGGAAAACTTTAATGAAGTAATCTACCATAAACTGATGGATGGGGAGAATATGTAACAACTTATTTTGATTCACACAAAAAAAAGTGTTTTGTTGTAAAAAAAAATTCACAACAATAGCTGATAATTGTTTATACATTGACTATTTTTATTAATATATATATATAATATTTTGGAAAAAAAATATTTAACAACAATATTACTAGAAAGTAAAAACTAATTTTAGAAACTAAAAATAATTAATTATTATATTAATTAAATTAAATATTATTTTAGAGACTAAAACAATTACTTGTATCTAAATTAATTTTTATTAATATTTTTTAAATTAATATCTAATTAGTTATCAAAATTTTAATTATTAATTATTTAAATTCTAAAGTTGTTAGCTAAAATTTTAATTGCTAATTAGATACTAATTTAAAAATTATTTATTAATTATATAAATTAATTTAAATATTAATATTTTTTAATCTTTAAAATAATATATAATTTAGTTAATATAATAACTAATTATTTTTTGTTTTTAAGATTGATATCTATTTTCTTTAGTGAAAATGTTGTAGAAGAAATCATGTTTAGAACTAATAAATAAGTGAGACTCTCACTTCATATTCCATTTAGAAGGTGTAATTCATTAATTTAAAAAACAAATTTCATATGTACAAAAGTATAATTAATAAATATATGAGATTGTCATTATACTTTATGCAAGCCTATATTTATATCCTAAGAAAAATGCTCTTTTAGAACTTCAAAGTCCAAAAATAAGAACTCCAAAGTCCAAAATAAGAACTCCAAAGTCTAAATAAGTTAGAGGTTGAAGTTTTTTTAAAATAAAAGCTTTCATGTTAAGTATTACGGTGTAATTTAAGATCTCAGTTAGGCTGACACTTTAAGTAACAACAATAATTTGTCATCACATGAAAAAAGTATTACTTAAAAAAAGAAAAAAGAAAGAAAATAAAAAAATACGGGGAATAGACCAAAACTCATATGTTAACAAAAACGAAACAATACTACATAGGTAGACTATACATATTCATAAAAAATTCTAAAAACAGACAAGATGGAAGCTTATTATACCAATGAAAAGATTCTCTATAAAAAAATTCTAAATTAGCCAACTTATCAGCACACACGTTCCCTTCACGAAAAATATGAGTAACTCTAAACCTAATTTTTCCATAGTAATTAAGACAAACATTCCATCGATCGCGAAGCATCCAAGGAACATTTGTCCTAGCAATAAACGTAACGCAAACCAAAGCAGAATCACATTCCAACCAAACATTAGTAAGCTCCAACTTATCAGCAACCAGAGTAGTCCTAACTTCAAGAAACGCAGAAAAAACTCCAATAAATTCTCTCATACTCCCACGAAAAATACTTCCACAAGTAGCAAGACTAGAATATCCCTTAGCAACCCCATTAGTGTTAATTTTAATCTAGCCTAGTGAAGGAAACTCCCATCTAACAGGAAGAGGGTTAATACCAAAAAATTTGGGCACATTGAAATCGAACATATCATTATTCATTGAAGTTTTAGACGAATTATGCAGTAGACAAGTTAAATATTTAATAACCAAAATAGCCCTAGAAACCTCAATCTTAT
>Ga0123342_1002214_pt1 | contig 32490 bp, 13 predicted proteins | sample Turbeawhitnodule_FD_89960 | JGI IMG/M metagenome (GOLD analysis project Ga0123342, IMG submission 89960) | Root nodule microbial communities of legume samples collected from Mexico - Turtle bean Mexico white nodule | ecosystem: Host-associated > Plants > Roots > Nodule | place: Mexico: Nepantla... | reverse complement strand
AACTATTTTTAAATATAAGGATAAATATGTAAACTTACATTTTTATCAATTAAAAAATATATAATTTCAGTCACATCTATCACATCATTCACAAACTTTTATAAACTTTCCCCACACTTTCCACTCTATTTACCTTAATCCAAACACCCTACCTTTCTTTACACTTTCCCTTCAAATCATCTCAAATTCACTCTCTCTTTTCCACTCCCTAATCCAAACAAAGGAGAAAAAATAGAAAGAGAAATCTGATGCAAGATTGACTTGAAAAACCATCAGAATTATCATTAAATTATATTTCATTTCTTAAATGAAAATTACAAAAGTGCAAGATATTTCACAATTCCACAAACTATTCTTTTTGTTTGATGTGTTGAGGAGTTTTTTCCTTGAGGGTTAGTGTGTTTTGTTGTGTAATAAAATGAACAAATGAGTTGTACTACTTACTCACCTACGCGGTATATCCCTTGGCATTGAAAGTAAAACAACAGGTTGGAAGAAAAAGGAGCCATTGTGTTATTTCTCTTTATGAACTTCACCTGATGTATACCAACGTTTAGAACTTGAGAGAAATGCAGCAGGGATATCCCAACTACGCTGATGACCATAAACAAAACTTGATATTTACAACTTAATTGTCTGCTCAAAGTTGAACCTCGTGAAGAACTTCTCCAAAACTTCCACTCCCACTCCTTACAGGTGTACGCATTGAAGAAAACTCACTGGGCACAAATGTTGATGGTGACATTCCCAAAGGTTCACCAGAAGGATTACTTTCTCCCATTTCTGAGGGACTAAATAGGTCAGTAATAGTCCCACCACCCCACGAAGCTGTTCGCCTTGAATGAGGCACTTGAGAGTTGCCGACATTCGTCATTATTTCCTGGAAACCGATGTTACCCATACTTGGAAACCTTGGCCTGGCCGATGGTGGTAAAACTTCAGGGGATTGGTACGACGTTGAAGGCTTTTCATTAGTTAAACTATCTTCATGATTACTTTCTGTTATAGCTTCCATTGTCTGCTCATTTGATGATGGTGTGTGAGCAGGAATAAAGAACTTTGCATTGGCAGCCAAAGCAGGTTTGACAGATGATGACTGAAACAATTTTGCAGAGCTTCCACCACCTGGGTTGAATGTGTCAACGTACCTGTATAGACCACACAAGTTTCGTAAAAGTTCCACTACTATAAACAAAGTTGAACTTTGCTATGTTCCAACAACAAGATTATCATAACAAGACTATGACTATCTTACCTAGATCGAACACCAACCCGACCTCGGCCAGAGAATTGAGTTGTGCTAGGTGGTATTGGTGGAATCCCTCGGTTATGTTCATGACTTTTAGTTTTTGAATCATATCCCTCCTTAGAAGATGATACTTCGTTCTTCAGTGCAGATTTTAAGCTGTATTCAGTTGAACCTTTCTGGAAAGCAGCAGTCTTTGGAGGAGGTGGTAGTGCAGTTTCTTCAGATTGAGGTTGAACACCTTCCTCTACCCATCTTTTCAGTTTTTCATCATAATAGAACTTGTTCTTTTCACCCAATTTAGCCTTCATAAAGAGAAGAACACGAACCATTTGAATTGGCTCAAAAGCACTGCTGAAACTAACAGAAAACAAACACGGAACATGAAACGACTAATAATACCTGTCGACCAGGGCGAGGTCTCATAACTAGTCCTACTGTCTTTTGTAAAAGTTGTGAGCCAAAACCAAAAGGAGAAAAGCGAGATGTACCCCCCGATACTGATGTTTTTCCTTGACTGTCAGGTGAAGTTCCCTGGAAAAAATCAACCATTTTCCCCGATAAAAAACATACACTGAACAAAAACTAACACATGCAACTGATTTTTTTTGAAGTACATCCTTAATAGTAATCACACACCTGGAGAGGGCTTCTGCCAAAGTCTGGCTCTGAAACACTTCTATTAGGCTTTGATGTTCTATTATTATCAGCTGTCCAATCACTGATTGGTTCCATTGAAGCGGATGGAACTAAGGATGACATTGCCATTGTTGATTGACTATTCGATACTCTGTTTGCAACAGGCTGGTGCTGTTGTCCATTTCCGTGACCATTTCCTTGAGATGATGACGATGATGGAGCAGGTGGTGGTAAACCACCAACAACTCTATGTGCAGTACTATCAAAAAAGTTGAGCAATTTGCCCACTAATTTTGCAGGTGCCAAATTTGCAGCATACCCACCCTGAACAATTTGTTAATTAAGAGTATAAATAACAAAACTATCAAAATAATGAAGACTCAGTCAAATACAAGGAAGTACCTGTTGGTGGGTTCTAATCCTATCTTCAAGAGATAATACCAACTGCTTCCATGTTTCTACTTCTGGTGCACGACCAGTTTTTAAGGATTTGAGTACTGCTTGGCAGTACCTGAAGCCACATAATAACAATAAGGCAGATTACACAAAGTACAATAATGTACAAATACTATTCTACGAACTTACTTCATTGAGTCTGAAAGCTTTCCCACTTCAGCTAGCATGTATGCATAAATAAGCTTATATGGCTGAAATGGAAGCAAAATAAACTGAGAGTTTCCAAGCACCTTTGAGTATTCATATAATTCAGTCCTCTGTTCAAATAACCGTTAGGTTAGATCAGTTTTGAGTACTTACAATACATCTGACAAAACAATTGCATCATATTTAACAATATTGAGTTTAATGCTCATGCACTATCAAAATCAAAAACTTTTATTTAAATTGTCGATTACAATTCATCAATATAAAATCTTATATACTTTACATTTAGAATTAGCTATCAATATACCTTTTACGTTAATTATTATAAAGGTCATCAAAATTTACCATATATTAATACATTAACAGTGCATAGGCTATTTTCTCACTTTTACTAGAGAAAAAGAAATGTTAAGGCACATGTATTTTAAGCAGACAGTTTATTTCAAAACCTTACAGAACAGACGGTTTTTAAAATGTCACATTCCTACGTTGATAAACCTAGGATTGAAGAAGTAATATAAACTACATGCAAGGTTTTAAACATGTGTATGCGATCTTCTTAAGCATTCAATGAAAGATCCAAGTTTGAACATTGTAAAATCCTAGAAAATCAAGCTATTGGGAACCCGAAAAGTCCAATAGAGAGAGGAAGGGATAGCAAATATACAGTGTACATTACATTTTCCGGGAAATAAACTCAAAACACGTTCGTGCTATATGCAATAGAACAACCAAATTTAGTTCAAGAAGCAACCTAAGAGTTAAAAGATATTTTCAACGAACCTGGATAGCCTCAGGACTAGCGTAAGTTCGAGGAAATTTCCAGTGATCTGCTCCAATTAGACAGAGCCTTGCACTATCTGAGTATGATTCGAAGTTCGCTTCAGCAACTAAATAGCATATGTGTGCAGCAATGATCTAAAAATATGACTCCCAAGTTAGAAGCAAAACTGAAATTTGCATAATCATTAAACAACCAGAAATACAGATTGAGAACTATACCTGACTTCTTTCTCTCCACAAGCAATCACCAAGATGAATAATTACAAGTTCGTCATCTTTGGTTCTGTTTGCAGTTATTACGGCCAAATTCTCCTCCCAATCACCAAGCATGCCATTAGATCCAAACTGAAATTGCAAAGTAACAAGAAAGTTATGAGCTTCCTAGTTGAATTAAAAAAAAACATTAACCTTTGAAAAATAATGAAACTTGGAAAAAAGAAAACTGAAGTGCATAACCCTTGCGTAGTTTACTAGTTCATCCCATTGAGATCACCTGTGTAGGCTGCTGAGGGGTATTAAAAGCACTAGGATCCCCACCAGCTGAGCTACCAGAAGAGAAAACTTCAGCTGGCTGCCCAGCGATTAGAAGGCATAATGTGCGCAAAGGTGATCCTGAAACTAGCTGACGAAGTGCCATTTGCTTCACTGTGTCAACATAGAACTGCAATACATAAATGTACAAAGTTCATTCCACAATAAAAGCTGGTTAAAAAAGGACTATAAGACACATAAGGGACAGTCTAATTCAGTCATTTCAGAATCAATAGTTCAATACAGTATTCAACACCGGAAAAATGACAGCTAACCTGATCACCAAGTTGTGAAGCAAGAACAAGCGCAGGTCCCCACAATTGACCTTCTTGTGCATACTGCAAAGCCTCCTTCTTTTTGCCCGAGACAAGAAGGTTTTGTACCTCAGAAGCCGTCGCCTAATCAAAATAAAAATCAATAAAATGTGCATATTTAGAAATCTGAGAGGGTTTGTCAGGAGTTAACTTATACAAACCCGCATTTGAGCTTCAGAAGGCAAATTTTGCAGGCAGTGACTTAGCACACCATATTGAGTGAAGTCCTTGCCACTCGTCTTGGTAGATGCAAAAAGCTTTGCAACTGCTGCCTCAGGAGTATCATTCTCCTGTTTAAAATACAAACACAATAGGTCACCAAATCTGGAGGTGATCATGTGTGGGAATGGAATAATACTATTGAATAAAACTACCAATGGGGCATGGTAAGGTTAGAACAACCACATAGATAAAATATTTCCAGTTTATCTGAATACTTTCAGGTCCTATCTGGACAAAGTTTTCCTTCTCGTACAAAAGAAGATTAAACAAATACATTTAGAAATAATAATTAAAAAGTAACAAAGTTGTGAAGTAGTGAACAAAGATGAAGGGTTGTGCGTTAATACCTATTGAATATTTGAAAGATCATTACAAATTTTAAATCACTGTGTCCAGTGAAAAGTCATGTAATAATTATAAGCTATTCTACTATAAATAAATAAAATCAAATAGTGTAATTTATATGTCAAATACAATAAAATTTACTCAATTCTCTCTAGTCTCTATTATATTTTCCTAACTGATATCAAAACCATGTGAATGAGAATTTAACTTAACAGGATTGTTCACAAGAATGAATTTTAACTTTTAACAACCGTTTAGGAAAGCAATTAAACTTTAATAAACCACTCCATAAATAAGAGACGATTAAAAAAATGCAGGAAGCAAAGGTGCAGATGTTATCAATATCCAGGGATGGAACACATGTATTGAAACAGGGACAGTCACCCCCTAATCCACAAGATGTTATCAGCATATGCATTAAACCTAATATATCCATCCCCTCCTAAATTTCAATCTTGCCCCCTTCCTTCACCTATCGTTTTAGATTTACAAAAAATTAGTACTATCAACACATCTTGTTTAAATATTTGATGTTTAATCAATTTTTTTAAAAAAAAACAAAATATATAATAAGTTTTATCTATTAAAAATCTTTAGGCAAAAGGGGGAAGATGAGTAGTGTTATCAAGTATTATATTATTCTCCCCCCTTTACTTTAGCACGAGTAGTGAAAATTGTTTTTTTTTTTCTATCTTTGAAGACATTAGGAGGCAAGAAGAATAAGTTGAGCAACTTTTTCTAGTTGGTGTTTGTAGGGGGTCTTCATCTTTTAATATTGCATTAATATTTAATATTGTTTATATATATATATATATATATATATATATATATATATATATATATATAAAGAGAGAGAGAAAGGACTGAGCTTTGTTTCAACAGATTTATAAATAATTTTGTTTATAGAAAGAATATGTCTTTGTTTTTAAATTTGGATTGCTTCTAAATTACTTTTCATAGATACACATAGAATATGGATTGTTTATTTGCTTTTGAATTGTCTTTTCTCACTAAAAATATGTTAGACAATAACTTTGTTTTGTGTTACTTATAATTTTGAAATTTAAGGTAAATTATTTTTTACCATAACGAATTGTTTCTTGTAATGTAATTAATAATAAAAAGTGTAATAAAAGATATGCTTATAATTAAATGTTATAAAAGGTTATTAAAATAATAACAGTAAGGTTGTAATGTTAGCCTTAAAAAAAGGAGGGTGTGAAAGTATAATAATTATTTTCTTTTATCTATTTCACGTCATCTTGAGTCACATTTCATAAATTTTAGCACAAAAGTGTAAGGTGGATAATCAACTCTAAAAAACAAGCTAAATATTTGATTAATTGCTATATTTATTTTCGTAAGATATATAAATAGTTGTTTTATCTTGATTTTGTCTGTTACATTTGTATTGGATTAAAATACCATAATGAATTTAATTCGTCAAAAAGATTTAAAAATATGCAACAAATGCTTTCATCATCTCATGATTAAAAAATTGTGATGTAAATTGAATTAAATATTTTTTCTTAGCTCCTTTAGTTCATGATCTATTTGAATTAACGCGATCCAATCCGTAAACTTATGGATCGGCTACTTCTAAAATAATAATTATATTTAAGAAATAAAATAATATTATTTTATTAAAACTTGTAATTTATATATCGAAATTTTTATATTAAAATAATTTTCATTAGTGTAATTTAATTTTTATAAATACATATTTTATTTGTTTACTTTTTACTTCTTTTTTTTTTTTTAAAAAGAGGTAAAATGGATAATTAGTCCTTCCGTCAAAAAATTATGACTGTTTCTTGAGACTAAAAATTGTATTCTATTTGAAATATGGATCAAATAAGGCCATTACAACTTTACCATCTACCTATCAGATCAAGCTGGACCAACCATTGTTAATGTACATTGAAAAATAAAATTACTCCCTTCATCTCTTTTTAAGTATAATTTATGATTTTTTTTGGAAGAGAAAAAGAATAATAAATTTTCTTAGTTTTAATAAAAAAATTATATGTTTTTTTTCTTTTATGATTATTTGTTTCTACATTATAATAAATATATAAATGTAAACTAATTAAATATTAGGATGAATTAAAAAGAAACAATTTTTTTCTTCAAAAAAGCCCACCAGTAAAAAAGAAAGAGAAAGATTAGAAAATTGACACTTAATAATAGTGCTGTAAATTAATGAGCAGCATAATTCTTCACAAAACTTTTATCAATTGCAAATAACAGGAAATTAAATGAACAGTGGCATAGAAAATATAAAAAGATTTTGAAGGGTAATAGATTTACTTACTTTTCTTATGGTGTCTGTACCAAAAGGAGAACGTAGTTTTCCATAATGTTGACAGGCTATTTTAAGCAACGAGAGAAGGAGTCTCAACCTTTCACATTTCTTATAATCCATGTCAGTTGATCCACAATGTGCAATCCTCTCATCTATCCATTTGTACAACTCTTTACTTCCAAAACTCCCACCAACCAATGGACCAGTGAAAGATTGCTGACTGAGAGCACGGAAATAATCACCAGTGCCACTTCCAATGCTCGATAAATCAATACTTCCATTGACAACCTCCATCAAGTTTAACACACAAACAGATCCTGGGACAAAATTCTTCAGATAAAAGTGAACGAGCAGTGTTAATTATCACAAAAATCAAAGGAAGCATCGATCAAAACTGTAAACATGAATCAAGAATTAACCTGGCTTTCATATGATGAATTCGAAAAACTAGAATCTTTCATTACAACCAGTTTTCCACCAAATCCAAAGGTTACTAAGGCATGAGGAGGACGTCCAGCTGATGATCTTCCAACATGAGGGGCACAAGACTGATGCGTATCCTGGAAGGATGGCTGGATCTGGGAGTAACTGTAGGGCTTCTGACTTTTACCATATTCATTTGAGAAATTATTTGGTTCATCAAACTGTGTATTTGAATAATTAAAATGTTGAGCAACGTTCCCACTAGGAGCAAAGCTTTGTGGCTCAAGAGTTCCATTGGCCAAACCATGATCACGGTTCACTTTATTGTACGATGGGACTGTTTCAAATGAAGCAGAGTTATTTTGTTGATCTTTGTTAACAGAAATATTTGAACCAAAAGAGTGACCCAGTCTGTTTCCACCAGCAGTTGCAGTATCCTCATTTCTAGTAGTCATCTCAGTTGCGTGTCTGTCTAGACCCTGGAGATGGTTAATACCATATGAGCCACTCCAATTGTCATCTGGAGTCTGAATACCAGAGCTCAGTGACCCATAATTGTCATCTTGACCATACTCTCTGTATAAACTGACATCATTGGGCAATTTTTTTTCAGTAGATGCATGCCCATTTTCCTGTCCATGACCAGCAGATTGAATAAATGAATGGTAAGTTTCTAACGAGCGCCATTCTTGGGCAATCATGTCATAATACCAACCAGGATACTGAGGATCAAAAACCATATGTTCAGGATACCCATTATTCCCTTGCGAAGCCTGATTCCAGCATGATACACTCTCGGCTGTGTTAGTTCCAGCTAAAGTTCCAACAACAGATTGCGCAGTTTGTTGCATATACGAAACCTCCGATATCGCACCAGAAGCAGTTGTCCAATCTGCAGCTGTATTGGCCATAGAGCTTCCCTGATTAGCATTATGGCCGTCTACCATATACCATTGCCCGGTGTTCTGATCATACTTCCAGCCAGGATAAAGATCCTCCCAATACTGACTGCCAGTCAGATCTTGACCATTTGTGTTATTTACCTGAGATGATGTATCATAACCTTGACCCTCTTGACATGGCTTATAATTACCTAAAGAATTTAACCCATCATTTTGAATTTCATTACCAGGTTTCACCTCATTATTAAAATCATTACATGCTTTGCCAGATTCTTCTACCAATTCACCAAAAAAGTCAGAATACGATCCAAACCCGACATCGCCTTTTGTATCAACATTAAAAGAATTCCAACCCACCTCCTTAACCTCGGAATTGTTGATTCCATTGCTCTTGCTCACATCGGAAACTGAAGCACTCTCCAAACCCGTCCCATGATCACCATGATCCATCGCACTATCACCTCCAAATGAACCAGAGGACGCCAAAAAACCTCCCTCTTGAGCATTCCCACCATCCAATTGCCCACCACCTTCGTCCCCTTCCTCCTGTTTCCGCTCATTACGACATTCTCCAGCGTCATCATTAATCCCTAAATTCGCGAACGCTTTCACGTCATCAGAATGATCATAACCTTCATCACCATGGCCAGAATTAACAGGTTCATTGTCATCCTCCACCAGTTTATCGAAAAAATCCTCGTCCGTCTGATCCTCCAGTGGAGGATTCGAAGCCATCACGCCCAAACCATAAACCTTCTCAATTGCACCGGTCACCAATTCGCCGGAGATTGTCACAACCGCGCCCAACTCAATCCTTGATTTCAACTCCTACAATTCGCAACCTCGAGATTCGAATCCGAAATAGCCACCAACCAAAACAGAAACGAGATATGCGAATTCTAATATGCACGCAATCCAAGAACACAGAGAAATTTAAAAAAATAAAAATATAAAGGCATTACCCGGAAATTGCAAAGTTTCCGTCTGAATAAAACGCAGCGTTTTGGGGCGCAGAGGAAAAAAAGCGAAAACATAAAAAATCCATTTTCAGAATTAGCAGAGAATCAGACAGAGAAAACAAAAGAGAAGAGAGAAAAGAGAGAAAGAGAGGAAAGCCCTGGATTTCGCACCACCTCACCTACTATCGATAACACAAAATTACAATGTTTGCTTTTTGTCAATTTTAGATTACTTTTTACATTTATTATTGCTCCATTCACATCTCAATTTCTTTAATTCTCATTTTTTTATCATCTACATTTTACTGCCGCATACACAATCTTGTATTAAAAAAGGATTAAAATGAAGAAAAAAATGTACGTGTATTGTTTGCATGCAATTGCATCTGGTATTTTTGCTGCGACCGTTGTTTCGACGACAAGGTAGGTCAAAACTCCATGTGTAGAAAGTGACCCACACAAAACAAAAAACATAATTCATAAATATATATATTTGGAAGAGTTTCTAGTATCTGCTGCTTTATAATAAGAAATTATTATGTTTCTCTTCTTCAATTAAAACTTATTTATTTTTCTCAAACTTCTTCTCATCATGGCATGGTAGCATCCTCAAAGAATGTCAAAAATTATTTTAAGATCCCCCAAAAACTCCCGTTGAGGAATTAAACATCAACTGAATATAAGAGTAATTATACTGAATAGGTCTAATTTAAGGGAATTTAAAGAAATCCAGAAACACTCATGAAGAAAGGATGAGTGAGACAAAAACACAAGTTCAAATAATATTTTAAAAAATATATAAAAGTGTACACAGCCGAATTATGATTAAAAATGAAGATGAATGGAAAATAGTATTTAAAACAAAAATGAACTTTATAAATAGTTGTTTATATCTTTCTGGCTTATTTCTAAAACTAATGAATCATGTTCTTACGATAGTTTCTGATAGTATATTTTGATGATATACTTCTTTATAGTTGAACTATATAGAAAAACATCTAGATCACCTTAAGTGTGTTTTAAAAATCCTTAAAAAATGTTTATATTGCAAACATGGATAATGTATTTTTCTATGGAGTACTATTTTCTTTGGATTTGAAATATAAAGGAATGCAGATTGAGAAAATAAAGATAAAAGTTTATAAATAAGGTAAGAGTTTTGATATTTTTATCGATAAAAAAAAGAAGAAGAATATATCTAACTTTTATATAAAAAATACTTTCATCATTTCCAGCTCCCCCAGCTCCTAAACGAATTAGGATGTTAAATTTGTAGTCATTTGATCTTGACCTCTAGTGAGGTTTGTTTAAAAAATATAAACTAAAAATCCAAATAAATTTAATGATACAGAAGTATAATTAAAAATAAACTACATAAATTATATATATTCACATTAGTCTGAGCAATTTAAAAAATATTACTATGAGCAATTTAAAAAATATCACTATAAAAAAATTATGAAATAGAAACTAATTTTAGAAAAAAATAATAATTAGTAACTATAGTGACTAAATTAGAGATATTCTAGAAAGAAAAAAAAAATTTATAAATTAGTTTCTATTATTATTAAATAGTTCTTAAATGATATTTAATTAGCTATCAAGGTTTTAACTATCAAGTATTTAGATTATAAATTTGATAACAAAAATCTCAATTGTTAATTAGATACCAATTTATAAACCATTTAACAATAATAGAAACTAATTTTGTTTAGTCTCTAAATGATTTATAATTTAGTTACTATAACAACTAATTATTTTTTTTTTCTTCAAGATTAGTTTCTATTTCATAATTATTTTTTTTTATATTACGTGAGAATGTTGGCACCCAAATTTTAACTTAAGATGTAAAAAAAAAAAATTCAACATGCATCAATCTGAACTGATATTGAATTTCAAAGAACATAATTCACTTTAAAATATCAAAACTAGTACGCGAGTACTAGACATTATCTCCTTCCACACACAAAGTTTAGACCCAAAGTTCATCAAAATAAACCAGAACGGGTGAGCTCTCTCTACACAGTCAAAATTTTCAATGCGTTATGCTTCATCAACTTTTACGACACAATGACCCCAACAATAATCTAAGTACCCACAACAATCATCATCATATAGTACCATACAAAGTACACATCAAAATCTCGTAGTTCAAGACCAATTTGAATTAAATAGAGCCCAAATCGAACACACACGTGCAACCAATAATAGGACCAAGGGCAGTCCTATGACTACATGTCCAAATTTTTGAAAAAAAGAAACTTATCTCCCTTAAACTTAAGTAATCATAACCTTGAAGGGATAGGGAAAACATGCTTCTCTTTCGAGGTTTGAGCTTCAGAATCTTCCTATGAAAAATCAAGAACCAAGAATACCTCAATAATACCATCATCTTCAAGGAAAATAACATGCAAAACCAAAAGATGATACTCCTAATAAGGGGAGATGAACGTGAGGGTGAGGAGGAAACTTTTGAGACAAAAAGAGGGTCATTGTTGTGAAGTTGTTAATGACAAAAAGCCTAAATGATAGAGTTGCATGCAAGGAAAACTCAAAAATGGAGGAGTTTGGGAGAAGGAAAAGGAACATGGAAACCTAAATTACACGAACACGTCGAAACCGCGACAAGGACATTTTACCATTTTCCCAAATTGTATATATTTGTTTGATATATAAAAGTTTCCAAAACCAAATTCGTTACAAAGACTTTTGCTTGTAGCTGAGGGAACTAATGTGTTTGTTTGAAGTTATCTTATCATATTTCTCACAGTATATGGACAGAGGATGTGTTTTCCTATCTTTATTGCACGATTAAAATTTTCATTTATATATTAGGTTATTTAATTATTTTCATATTGATAATTGGGAACCAGTAAGTTGAAACCTTGTTTATTGATAAATTGATTGGAAAATAAATGTCTAAATTATCTGTAACTATGTTATTCAACCATTCTACACATGTTGCATTTTTTATAATCGTATCGTTTTCGTTCAACTAATGTTCTGTATTTTTTTTTTGTCTATGTTAATCTAGGATCATTAATTTAAGATTATTTTTTATATAAGTTGAAATATTCCTTAAATAAATTATTTATCCAATTTAGTAATTGTGGATAAGAAAAAATCATCGTTTAATTTCTATGTTGTGTTCATACTCTTGGTGACTTCAAACAACAACTTGATAAATTCTATCAAAATTATAATTTGTTTCAAAATTTTGTGGACTTAGAGAAAAAAAAATCTGATCTATTTAGTTTGTTTATTTATTTTTATTAAATATGCTTAACGTACCATGTATTTGGTGAGAATGTCATTTTCACGTGAGAATTGATCACTAAATTAATAAGGAATGATAAATATTAAAACATACAATTCACACGAATCTTTTATATGATCATGTGGCTTTGAATCTTGATCATCCTAATATGATGGTTTAATTTTTATTTTTTTTAGTTTTCAATAAGTCACGCGCAAGTTAACGAGTTTATTTGTATATTTATATTGATATTTTTTTATTTGTTAACGATTTATCGCTGCTGTATTTGTCAATATTTTAAATAGATTTTTTACCATTAAAAATTAATTTAATGAAATAATCATAATTTGCCTTTTAGGTGAGGTGAAGAACACAAAAGAAATCTTTAACTTCTATTTTTTTATGAATAAACATTCTTGGTTTTTTGTTATACTTTAATAACTTTGAGATTATTATCTGTCAGAAAAAATCCTTTTAATTTAATTACAGTATACATTTTTATCTAATTATATATAAAATAAATTTATTGATTTTATATACGTTTTTAAAAATTATATCCAACGTGATTTCTCTTAAAAGAAGCATGATTTTTTATTTGTATTTATGTAAGATTATTTTTTACGTTAATAGCATATAAAATTATTGTCAAATAACTGTATTTTGTTAGCGATTAAAAGTATTTTTTGTTTTGTTTAACGTTTACCTATTATTTAGGATAATGTGTCATATATTTAGGAAATCACCTATTATTTAGGAATTAGGTGTTATGTATTTTAGGAAACCACCCACAAAATCATATTAGAAGTTAGTGGCTGTAGAATAATTTTTTTTATCTTTAATTGTATGGCTATAAAATCTAGATTTCGCACTTTAAATTAAAAAACACAAGATTTCAAAAAAAACAAGAAAATCTTAGCTTTGTGTTCACATATTTTATAACTGTTTGTAACTGGTAAATGTTAAATTCGTCCAACTACAACGGAAACCAAAATGAGAACAAAATTTAGTCAGGGAAAAAAAATATTAGTCTCTTAATAAATGAACAACCACAGTTAATGTTTTCAGGGGTATATATATATATATATATATATATATATATATATATATAGTAAATTAAGAAAAAAAAATAGTTTTTATAAGCGTGTCTCTATGCAAATGGCCTAGGAGTAAAATTTGAACATAATGTAGTGTTGGAGTGAGGTAGAATAAGATATTTGCAAAAGGAAAAACCTTATGTATGCTTACAATCTATTTATGAAACTCGGACACTCCTCTTAAATGGCATGTCGGTGTCTGATACCGACACCCATATGACACCTGTTGTAAGACACGTATCTGTAAAGTGTCTAATTCAAAAAGTATTTGTTAGATTTTTCACAATTTTAGTACGGTTCTAACACAATTTTAAAAAGAAAAAATATATTAATTTTCTCAAAATTCAAACTTTATTGTATAAATTGTTATTATGATTATAAAAATAAGAAACAAATCATTGTGAATCAGTCATGAAAAACATCTTTTTGCTTCAAAAAATAATATGGAATATACTTGTGCACATAAATCTTTATTGTCAATTTATATAATTTATAATTATATAATATATAGATCCGTGTCCCCGTATCCTACATTTTAGAAATTTTACGTATCTCGACATCCGTATCCATGTCGTATCAGTGTGTTTATGTCAGTTTCTGTGCTACATAGTTTACAATACAACTACGGTCTCCTCCTGAATAACAATAAAAATATCAATACTCATTTTCTTGTTTACAAATTTCTTAAATTTTATATGCAATTTCTCCTTAGTAATTTCTTTTCCAAACTTTATCACATATTCATTTCGAATTTTCGAATAGTTTGCCATTATTTCATGATTTATTGTTTTTTCTATTGCTTTTCCCCAATTGTTGTTTTATGCTTGTATTCATTGTTTTGACTCAACTTTTATTCAAATCGATTTAAGAATTAATTTATATTTTTCATTTTAAATTTAAATTATATTAAACTTCTTTTGTTGTTAAAAATTGTCCTAATTATATCATACAATAATGTTAACTGTAAAAATCAAACATATTTTATAAAAATATTCACAAAATCTTTTATCCAAATCTGGTGGTATTATAAATTTGTTTTTCTTTAAGCTTTAAATCACTTTAATATGTTTAAATGGGAAATCTTTACAAATTGTTAGTGTAAAAACAAAAACATATGAATTTTTAATTTTTATAACAATATATAAAGAAATACACCTATTTGTGTACATAATTATCTTTTAAAGTTTATTATTTACAATATTAAAAAAATGATAATACGGTATCTTAACAGAGATATACCTATTTTTGTGTATATAATTATTTTTAAAAATTTATTATTTATAATATTAAAAAAATGATAATACGGTATTTTAACAGTTATTTTCTTGACATTTAATATATTATGTAGTTATGTAGTTATTAAATAATACTGGAGTCGTTGAAGAGTTGCGAAATAAGTAAAGTAAGGTAAAGTAGATTTGAACAATGTATGCCTCACATTTTTATTAGTGAAGTTATGTCATGTTTATGTGTTTATTATATAATTATATAAGGTTTGAAATTCGGAGAATATCATGCAATTTCTTTACTTTAATGTTTGCTTTAGATTGGATAACTATAGAGTTCATGTCAGTGAAAAGTAAAAGAAAAAGGATTTGTTTACATTGAAAGATAGATATTTGTAATTTACAAGAAGATATGTTTTTTACTCTTTCTTAATTAATTTGTTGATAATTTAGTATGCATGTTTTTTTATAGAATATGTATTTTTGTCTCATGGTATTCTATTTCTCTACTCTACTATTATTGACCACTTTAATTAATATTTTTCATTATTTAGAGGGACCCACATAAGTTTGGGGTTGTTGATTGATTATTTCTAGGTTTGGGACTTAGTTAAATTTTAAAACTTATCACTCCTTTTCAAAAGTATAATATATTGGAATTAAATTCCTAACAAGCTTAGTGTGTATTATTATTGGAGTCAAACTCAAATGTTATTTAGTCATTTTATATTAAAAAAAAATCAATTTTTTAGTCTCCTTTTAATCCTTTTTTTAATAAACACAAAGGTTTAAAGGATCTAATAATAATAAAGCAATATATTAAGTAAAACTGAATAAAATTGAATGTGATTAATATTGTTTCATGATCAAAATTTTATTTATGGTGATTTTTACTTATAATTTTCCTTCATTTTTCTTAAGTGTTACAATGTAAATTTTATTCAATTGGGAAAATTTTCATGAAAATTACACATGCAATCTTCTTAGATTATTTGTAATTCTTATTGTATAAATAAATTTATTTTTATTTTAAATATAATTTTATTTATTTATTTAACATGAGAGGTTATATTTTTACACCATAAATGTTTTAAGAATCTAATGATAATAAAATAAGATCAAGTAATATTTGACGTGATTAATATACTTTTATCACTATAATTTTATTTGTGGTATTTTACTAATTTACTTTTACTTCTAAATCCTAAATCTTAAACCCTAAATCATAAAATTTAAACCATAAACTCATGACTAAAAGATATGTTTTAGAAGTATTAGATGGATCATTAAAGTATTTTCTCGATTGTGGTGTTCTATTTGGAGAAAAAATGATGATATTAGGAGGAGAATTTTCTTGTAATTGTTCAAAAAGGTACAAAGACACAAATGATTTATGCATGTATTGTTAAATATCATTTATGGAATAACAAAAAGGTATTACATTTATAATAAAACGTGTAATCATCACAATATCACAATTTTATATAATATCTCATGTGCATCGGAGATGTATTGAACCTACAAATCTTAATGAATGGTAAAAATAACTCATGAACTAGCAATATCATGAGAATGAGATTCAATACAAAAAGTTATACAATAAATATTTTCCCAATTGAAATTTCATACATTGGATGGATCTTATATGGTTCAAAGAACCATATTGACTAAAAAAAATAAAGATGTCGACAAACATAATTTATCATATTTGACGAGGTTGAAAGAGACACACATAATTTATACCAACAAGAGTACTTGCACTCTATTATTGCATATGACATGTCATTGCTAAAAGGGTGCATCATTAATGTTATTGCAAAATATAGATCTTAAATCTGGATTATGTAATGAGATAATGTTACTATGTTGTGGGTACATGAACATGTTGTTGAATGTTGAAATCTTAACAAATCATTATGTTTGAAAAAAATATCTTTTACTAAGCATTTAAACATAAAACAACAGAAATTTGAAGATTTTTCCTTTGTGCTTCTTAAGAAATAATTTCCTTTTAAACTAAGTTTTGAAATTATTATAACTAAATCATAGGAAAAATTATACCTAGTGTTGGGATTTACCTTCCACGCAATATTTTTTAGTCATGGGTCAATTGTATGTTGCTTTGTCAAGAGGTGTTTCTTAAACTTCCACAAAAATCCTTATTAAAGAATGACACCTTGAAGGAGAGGAGATGGAAATGTTACCAAAAATATTGTTAATAACTAAGTTTTTTTTATCTCTAAATTAGGTATTTTCCTTTTTATTTATGTGTGACACAAAAATACATGTATGTCTGAATATTCTACTTAATTAGACATCATTTCACAAAATGCTAAGTAAATTTCATCATAATTATTTGTTATATTAAAATTAACGTAACTTAAGGGAAACCTTATAGTTCAATGAAGATATAAAAAGAAAACATTCAAACATGTACCTATACAAATAGGTAATTGCCAACATGTGTATATATTTTATGTTTATTTTGCAATTTTGTAATAATTGACATTCTTCCATAGAAAACTGAATTTGAAAAACATTGAAACACATAGAATAATGACTAATCATTTGCAATGGTGACATCAATTGACAACAAGGTAATCAAAGTAAACAAAGATTGCAATAATATATGTGATGATTAAATCAAAGTAAATAAAGATTGCTTTTATAACGATTTTATATAATGATGATGATAATGATACTTTTTACTTATATATAGATCACATTCTTATTTTTTAGGATCATTGTTTACAAATTTATTCTCGTTTCGTTTACAAATTTATTCTATTGGATGAGATTTCTCAAAAACACTAAATAAAACTCAATTTTCAAATATAATAAAAAGAAACTTACTTTATCAAAAGTTAAACAAATTATATATATAATATTTGTATTTATGAACTTTTTATTATATATTATATATTTTTAATGTCTCATACATACATAATATTAGTTGTTTTTTATGTAATTTTTTAAAACTCAAGAAATTTGGATAATTTATTTAAAAAAAAAATCATATAGGTTTAGTGAATTATTGTTATAATTTAATAAATAAATTCATTAAAAGAGAAGGTGAAATACATTGTCACACCAGATTTTTTTTTTATTTGATCTTTCACTTAAAAATTAAGACTTAAAGAATAATTTATTGTTACAAAATCACGAGAATATAAATTAGTACTTTCTTTTTATATATTAAAATTTATAATTATATTTATGCTGGTTTATTTATAATGAAAATAAATAAGTCTTTATCACCAATTTTAATCTAAAACAATATTAAACGTATATTTTTTTGTAAGTGAAATTTTATTATTTTTTTAACACATACAAATTGAATTTATGTTATTTTAACGAAAACTAAGCATGTAGTGATTAATTTAATTAATGCATAGTTTAGTTTTCTTTAGAGAGTGTTTGTGATTTATACCCCTCTAACTCATATCATCACTTTAGTGATTTTTAAATTTTATCTTAGGCCATTTCTATAACTTAGCATTCCATGTTATTGGAGAAATTACAATGACATCCCTTATCTCTTTAGTTTATAAGTGGTCACTGTAGATTTCAGTCATAGATGAGAATCCTTTTATTTTAAGGAACATTGACCAAGTGTCCTACAAGGCACACTTAATGATCTGACATGTCTTTTTCACATACCCTTCTTTGCAGTAAATGACATTTTGATGCTTTAGTTAGTGTGAAAGAGATTTCACTAGTCCTATTCTCTTCCAACCCATGGGAACTTCATTTTTTCTGAGATTCTGTGAAGCTCTAATTTATCCAAATGAAAGAGTATTGAGTTAATTTGCCATAGGTGAATCATGTTGATTACTGCATGTTTACACAATCCTTTCACATTTTCACTCTCAATTCCTTTCTCTAGTTGCTATCCAATATTCCTTAATTACTTGTGAGGGCCCTCTTCAAGATTCTCAACACTCAAATATCATAATCCTTTTCCCAATAACTTAATACACCTCCTACTTCCCTGTGATGATTTTACTCATGTATCAAACCCTTCTTTACCAAACTACATTTATTTTTACAACCAACTTAAAAATACTGTCCTATTTCTTTCAAGTAGTATTATTACTGGATCAAAAGTATATTTCTAGTTTGAAATGAAATCATATATATGAAATGTGTATCCATGATCATAATTAAATTTATTTGAAATGATTTTATTTTATAAACATAATTTGAAACTCCTAACATTGGCTTAATTGGGTGGGGACCTGTAGCAGAAAGAAAAGAAAAGAAAAAGGTAAAATGGGAATCCTGTGCCAAAATGCAAAATGAACTGTAAAACGTATAGATTAGGAAACAGAAATGAGAATTAGGTTGGAAATAGAAGAGATTTTTTTGTAACGTAAATGTTGTCTTTTATTCATCTTATCTAATGACCAAATTTGAAGCTCCAATCCCAATTACGCTGCAGCATCTTCTCATTTGTCCTATTTTCCCACTTTCTTTTGCTTTTCTTCACCCAAACTCTATCTTAAAGGATCCAAATCAATAATCCATAACTCAGATTCATGTTCCCTTCACGTTCCTATACTGCTTTGGGACCAAACCCAACACCAAAAAACCAATGGATCACTGTCACTGTTTAAGCAAATTCTCGTGAAGCAACTTATCACATGCACAGAAAAAAAGCCACTGCTTCCTCGTTGTTTACATCTAGTTTATTCATAAATTTATTTGAAGGAAGAGCATTTGATGGGCATATACTTTTATCAAATCATAAATCTGACCGATTCTTCCACAGGAATATTACGGGTCTCTTCCTTTTACCCCGATTATACTTTGAACTTTTCAAGGAAGATTAAGTCTACATAATAAAACAAAAATATGCTTATCCCTATCCCTATCCCAGCAAAGACCAAAAGCTTATTCAGGAATTGAAGGGAGTTTAAAAAATTATCTCTGAAACTCCAAAAATAAATAAATAAATGAACTGTACATACAGTTCTATTATATTCTAACTCCAACTCCATCTTAGGAATCATTGCTTTCACGTTTCACGCCAAGTCCTCAATACAAGCAGAAAAGAAGCCAAATTGGAAGCAGGATTTAAAAAAGAAAGAAAAGAAACCCATTTATTTATTTATTCTAACCAAAAGTGCAAGCTGGAAGGACAGAACAGAAGCAAAGCATTAAAACAGAACTGCAGCGGCGCTTTAGTACTTGAAAGGCCAGAGTTATTGGTCACAACCACATCTCAAATTTGCATTGAAACTATGTTTAAGATTTGTAGTACCATGAACCAAGTTGTCTTCAACAACCCAATCAAATTCACCTGTTAACTAGTAATTCACCATGTGTAAGTTATAACTAACTCTAGTCATACATAAAAAAAAAAGTGAAAACAAACAAACACATAACTTATACTCAGGCCACCTTTGTAGAATCAAAAGCATTTGATCTCTGAATAAACATAATGCAATATTCTCATCCACTTTTATATAAAAAAGGAAAAAAAAATCACTCTAGCAGCAACAACTAAACATAAAACCATTAAAAGATATGAAAATTAGGCATCAGAGACAACACTAAGGTCGTCCTCTTCTGGCGGCGCCGGCATGTTGAGATCTATGAAGGTCTGTTTGAATTTAAGGGAATCGTTAACTGTTGAGGATGATGAAGGGATTAGATGAGATCTCTTGTGTCCGCCCAGAGCTTGACCAGAGCCGAACACCTTGTAACAAAAGGGACATTCAAAAACCTTAATACTATTGTTGTTGTTTTGATTTTGAACTTGCTCTTGACGGCAACATATGGTTCTGTGACTCCCCAAGGCCCGAGAGGATCGAAAGGCTTTGCCGCAAGTGTGACAGAGGTACTTGCCGCGGAGTTTCTTGAGCTTGGTCTCTGATCCCGTGCAGTGCCTCTTTGATCTCTGCGGTGGACCTGCATTGGGGACTACGTTCCACGTGTCGCGGGAGAGCATCATGAGGCTCATGGCTACGTCTTCCTCCGGGGAGGTGTCGGAGACTGAACTTACAGGTTCGGGTTCGGCGGTGATGAGAGGTGTGGACACCACGAAGCTGAGCTTCAGCATGGCCGATTTCCGGTTCCGCTTGGATCGCTGGCGAGTTGGGTTCTTTGACTCGGTCTCGCTCTCTCTGTCTTCAGGATCCGTTACTCTGAAGCTCTTCTTAGGATTCTCCCTGAGCGCGTAACTAAGAGAATCTTGTTCTTTGAGTTGTTCTTGCTCAGAGTCTGAGGAAGATGAATAAGTGAAGGAAGAGTGGGTTAAAGTTTGAGGCTTTGGAGGAAGAGGGAGAGTAGCGAGATGAGCCTTCATGTGACCCCCAAGGGCTCTGCCATTGGTGAAAGACCTTGAACAAAGCTTGCATTTGTGTCTATTATCCATGAGGAGCAACCACCACTGCTACTTCTACTACTTCTTCTTCTACTACTTCTTCTTCTTCTACTTCTTCTTCTTCTTCTGTTGTTATTGTTATTGGTTGTTGTTGTGGTGTCTCACACACAAGAGTGTTTTTGGGGGAATTGGGAACTTAAAAGGAGTAGGTGACAAGCATTCCTCCACCAAAAGACACACCCCAAAACTATGATTTTTATTTTCTTTGGCCTACAATAAAATATGACTTGTGTGTGCGAGCTAAAATGTCAAAACACATTATAACAGTCGCATTAATTATTCAGCGCCCAAAATTAAGAAAGTGTGATCCTCAACAGAGAAAGAGCCATAAGTAACATGCAAACCTTGCTGCCCAATTCCATTAACCTTTTTCCATTTATTGCTTCCAGGGCTCTCCAAATCCCAATTGCAAAACTGCTTTCACAAACCACTGCCTCCTCTAATTATCTCAACTCAAAACTCAATCAACCCAAACATTACCATTTTTACTAACTTTCCATCCTTCAAACACACAAACTCTTCCTCTTAGTATCTAATCAAACTGCATATTTAAAACTTTATTTCCAAATTATCAAATAAGATACAATAAAACTTGCATCTTAAATATTACTACGTGCTTACTCTGAGCTGACGTAATTTTCCTGATTTCTGCACCCTATTTGGCAAATTTCCTATGTATGTATGTCTAGGTTGGATCACCAGAATTACATGGGAAACAAAAACCTATGGGACCCTGAAATATATATTCATTATTCATTGGAATGGAAGCTGTGATTATGAATAATTATTTGGTTGTGATGTGCATCTCACTAATCCTGAATGATTGCTGGTTCTATTAAATTCTGATTGCAAAATGTAACCAAAATGTAACATTGAATACAATATGACGCTACTGATACAAATTGTTGTTTCCAAAATTTTCCTATCATGCGATAACTTTTCTGCATGTAAAAATAAGATTGGATTCTCCCTTATATAATAAAAAAAGCCGTAGACTCCTAAGACTCCATTTTTTTTTCTAATTTAGTTGATTTAGAATGAAACTAACCTATTGTTGATTACAATATCAATAAATTATTATTATTATAATTAACTTTAAGTTTTGTTCAATATGAAAATAAATTATGTATGAAGACGTAACTTTTACACTTGTTTATGTTTATTAATTTATATGAGAATAAATTGATCTAATTTTAAATAGTGTATAGAAGCACTGGTTAGTAGAGATTTGATGAATGTAGCTAACTGAACTCAAATAAACTTGTGCCTAAGATGCCTTTCAATATTATTTGAGACTTAAAATCCAACAACCCCTAATGGAAACAAGAAGAAATGTCACGACACTGATGATGATGATGCTCCTCAACAACCTCTTACTAATTCATGTTTTACAAAAACTTCCACCTTACGAAAATCAACAAATAAAGTATCTACTTGGTACAATTTTCCTCCTACACTATACCTCTAACTTCTTTCAGCCACTCGCAACAAGAATCACCATCCAAGTACAAATGCTTCTGCCACTTCAAACCTTCCCATACCTGGACCACTGAGGAGGAGAAACAAATCAAAACAACACTGCACTGTTCTATTAGTGCCATTTTTTTTTATCTTTCATAAAGCATTTAATGGAACATGATTTTGAAAGGTTATACCAATTACTAAGATGTTGAAAATAAATTGACAGGTGCGCGTAGCCAATTTGTGGTTACCTAACATGTAGCAATCATATTTGGAAAATGCCATGCTGCTCAATGGTTACAACTTAATAGACTATGCACTAACTTTACATTCATTTCATATGAATTCAGGAGTTGAATAACTCTGGGAACAAACTAAAACACAAATCATGCAAGTAGGTCCTTCAAAACCAAGTTTTATTGTGGCTACACGCTTTATCATATAAAATACAAAAAGAACTATGCACACTTTCTTCTTCTTCTCAATGTATAAAATGAAATCAAAATCATTTGGGTTCATCTTAATGGATATGTATGTGGCAAGAAATTTGGCCCCTTCACATGGAAAGAAATAACATAATTTCTGGTTTCTTCTTCTTTGTCCTACATTTTGTAGTAAAAAATGGCATTTTAATTTTATAGGTCTTATGATGTCATTATATATGTTTAGAAAAATACTATAATGCTAAGATTATTGCTCAATTTAATTTTGTAAATCTTCCAATTAATCTATACTAGAAATATTTTCTTCATCGATTCTTATATTTGCAATGTAAATCTTTTAAGTGAAACAATTCTCTAAATAATTATTTGTGCTTGCACAAACAATTTTTCATGTAAAATTATGTCAGTTATATAATTACTTTTTTTTTATGTAATCTTTAAATAATGAAGTTATTCAAACATATGAGTCATTATATTATTATAATATATATTCCTCTGTATATAATTAGCTCTTCAAATCCTTAATACATACTTAAACAAATATGATTATGTATTTAAATGTTTACTTGGTGAGTTTAATTGTTATACTACATATACATTGATTTAAACTTTTAATTTAAAAATACGCCCCGTTAATTTTCCACTTCAATTTTAATAAAAAAAATAAAATCAATTAAATATTTTTTTCTTATACTCTTCCTTTAATACTTTTGTTTTTCAATTAATCAATCAAAAGTTAATTAGAAAAGGGAAAAAAACATTTAATATCTTCAAATTTCAATCATTTTCAACAATTGACAGAAGCCTCCTTATTATCCATCATATGGTGAAGTTTAAAGCATTTACAACCACTTTATGACAGAAGCTTCCTATTCTAAAATCAAGTCCTGGTTTTTAACTTGAAGTCACACCTACTTAGTAGTTGGATACAGTAAAAGTTGATTGCAGTTGCTTGTAACATCAACTATTCGAATCTACTTCTACTTCATTGTTCTACATGTAGAATAGATTAAAAAACTCTAAGATACTACTGATTTCACATTGTTGATTTTGTTTCAGTGTACCTTGCTTCAATAGATTGTTCACATTAATACTTAAGTTAATTGTTATGGTAAGAGAAATTTTAAGCATGGAAAGAACAGTCATTAAATTTTTGTACGCATCAAGCTTTCTGGTCACGCAATGATGCAAACAAGGTGAATACGACAGTGTAAACAGTTAGAAGCATCTAAATCTACACAAGTCACATTTATAGAAATCAAGACTTAACGTTCTAAGGACAAATTCTTATCTGAACAGGGTACCAAAAATTCTTAAAATCTGTGGCTATAATTGCCTCTTTACACTATGCACTTGTTTTAATTCTCAAACTCTCTTTACTTACTTCAACATTCAACAAAGCATGCAACTGGTACTGGAAAAGATATAATTGGAACTCTGCATACGCCTAAAGTAAAAAGGGAACGTATTTTAAACAGAGGGTGCCTTTTAACTTAAGCAATGTTAACCTAAATGCTAATATATGGATCATTCTTTTTTTTTTCAAATTTTCCATATTCAATTTAATTGTTACTGAAGGTCATGTCACAAACCTTCATGAACGTGACATTTAGACAAAATCTCCCTTGAATGAGTGAAACTACTATATGAAGATAGTTGCGGAAAATTCTAAACAGATAGCTAATCCGTTGAGCTATTCAGCTTCATGTTAATGTGTAAAAAAAATGTGTTGGTGTGACTCCACAAAAATTAAAAGAACCATCTAACAAATAAAAAAAAAAGGGTTATAATTATTGTGCATATTAAATGATTTGGGTAAAATCACTAAAAAGTAAAAGGTATAGGTAAGACAGAACATCAAAGTCTGCTAGCATCCATGAGTAGTAGTTGGTTTACCCCAGTATAAATTCTGTGACAGTGATAAATACCAGTCTTGTGTTTACCATATTAATTAACATGCAGCGATTTCAAATTACAAGATGCTGCTACTTTAAATCATTCATGTCTTGTGACACCAAATAAATAATTACATCAAATTGCTACTGTATTCAAACTGAACACCAAATAGTAAATGCTTTTCGAACAACAAATATAAAATGATAAATCTTTTTGCTGATTTTGCTTTTTGCACACAGAGTGCTACACAACATAACTCTTTCCTTGCACTTCTGCTCTTGCAAATTTTCATCCTTTGAGGAGTTTGACTTCACTAGGGAATGAAATAAATATAGGGTAATATATCTATGACACCAAGTCGGGTCACATAAGGGGAAGACATGCTTAGAAAAATGAAAAATGTGATGCACTTTGAGACTTGGTTTGCTCCAAAAAAAGAACCAACCTACCTTTAAATCTTACCTATCAAATGCTTGTTTTTGGCTTCCAAGTCAAGTATATTATGACAGGCATGATGACAACAATGAGGCATTGCTTTTGCATTTGAAGAAGAGATGAGTCACGAGGGACCACCCTTCGGTGCAACAGGAATAGACCAAACATGAGAGACATGTGTCAAGATTATGGAATGGCCTACAAAACTAGAAGTGTCCTTCCCTTTTGTTCCCCTTGTCTGCTGGAACTGCAACCAACCTATATAAACTGCTATAGCTACAAAACACAAAACCCAAAAATAAAACAACAACAAGATCCTCAAAAAATACATTATTACTTTAACACACTCTTTCTGAAACATGTACATAATTATGTTGATAATTACTTTACCTATTTAGTATAAGCATAAGAAACAGTCATAAAAAATCATGGTTATATACTTTTATCGTTTACAGATTATGCTGAGATAAGAGAGGGTGGAATAATACCCTCACATAGGCTCCACCCTTCAACCATTCATAATCACCACCAGATTCATTGCATTAAAAAAGTGATCATCAGTTGATTAATCTACTAATCAAAAACCATCTAGCGAGATAAGAGTATCTAGTGAATTAATTGTACAAGATGGAGGTTTGGTGGGTGAATGAGAAATTGCTCTTGCATGGAATGCACAACTTGCATTACTATTTATTAATTTGTTGGCATGTTACCGAATCCCTAGTAATTGCTTGATCAACGCCGGCAAATGCAATTAATAAATAAATGGTGGAGAAAAGAAATAGCTATGAGGTTTGTTCAATTGCATTAAACACAACACAGATCCAACCTCTACCAAAATTCTTGGTTTTCATAAGAGGGTAAACCAATTGTGGTGGCTTTGAGTTGGAAAGTTAGGCAAATTTCGGGTGTTCTAAAAAATAAATAAAAATAGAGAGGGGGTGAGAAGTCAAATCGAAACATTACGGAGAGGTAAGTGGCATTGACATTTTATCCATGATAGACTTTGACGATCTGGGAAATGATGAGCCAAAACTGTTGGATTAGTTGAGCTTGAATTTTTGGGCAACTATCTGATATAGAGAAAAAAATGGTAACAGTGGCAGAAAATTAGATGTGAGGTTAGAAGGTCCCTTTGGTTGAGAAGTTGGTTGTGTAGCCTTTTGAAAGGAATGAGAATAGATTAATATTGTGCAACACTGCACATGGAGTGTCTGATTCTGAAAATTGTGTTTTCAGTAGCCTAACTTTTGTGACTTGTGATTGAACATTGAAGACCTACCCATGGAAACTACAAAAGAGCACCTCTTAAAGCAATATTTTTCAATACTGGAACTCCAACCAAATAAAAACACCATAAGAGAATGACATCACTCACCCAGAAACTTCACACATTATACCCATTCATTCATATCGGTTTTGGGTACTTAATGGAAACTATCATACAATTTTTTTTTAAATTATTTATTTTAATTTATGCGTGAGATAATTTTAATTTGTGGAAAAAATTGTGTTGTTATATTTGTTTATTGTAAAAGGACTTAAATAATCTCAAGATACTCTATAACATTTTTTAACCAAACACAAAAAATTAGCTTACATTCAAAATAAATATTTGATTTAAAGACAATATATCAACCAAATATGTAAACATTTATCCAAAATTATGTTTATTTAGGTTATTTAATACTCTCTACTTTGACTTGAGTCAAAATCAATGAGATATAACAAGTTTAATCAATGAGATATAACAAGTTTGGTTTTGAAGAAGTTAATTTAATGCGTCTTAACTAATGAGAGATATGTGAAAAAAAAACAGGTGATATGTCTATTTTTAATGTCAAATAGAATTGAACAATAGTGATTGAACATGTATAACTCTCTTCCATATTTTATGAGTATGTTTACACAAGTCTACACGTAATTTTTACTCGAATTCATTCAAGATATAAGTTTTGTCATATACAGTTATTTAGTAAAAATAATAATTAAGTTAAAAAAATATAGATATATCCATTTCATGTAAAAAAATATATCCCTTATAAACTTTCTAACCTTATGTATGTGTTTAATTTGAAATATGTGCTTAAATAACATCAACAGACTCGTGCAGGGATCCTTTGGGTATTTGAGATATTAAAATAACCTCATATAACTAAAATAAATTTGAAAAAAATAATAATAAAATAAGGAAAAATTACTAAAAATGAGAGATATTATTAAGTGGGCGATAAATGTGTTTTCTCTTTGAATGAAGGAGAAAGCAATGATACTCTCCAAAAGTAAAGGAATACAGAAGAAGATACTTTTATTGATTGGTTGAGCTTAAAAAGAGACTCTATAATCTCTAATGTCTCGCCGCAAAAATCGTAAGAGATTTTTCTCCTTCCTTCAACATTTATATTTATTGGTAGAAAAAAAGTAGAAAACTTGAACCATCAAAATTTGCTATACATGTTTGATTAATATTCTTGACTCTTTCAAGTCACGAAAAGTGGCTTTACCACTTTTAATATCCACCACTTAAGTTATTTTAGTGAACTTTCGAAAACCTCCCTTAGTATTATTAGCTTCATGTCATTTATGTATCTGACAGGCCACAAAAAATGCCCACCATATATAAACTTGTTAGATAGCGTTGATTATGTTTTCAATCTTTTTGCATGTCCATTTTCTTTATTCTATTATACTTCTTTAACAAAATCATGCTAAAATCTTAAATATTTTGTCCTTAAAATAAAAAAAGGCTTAATTCTTCACAATGTGCAAGGCACTGTGGTGGTCCCAAAAATGGCATCACAAGATCCTCTGCTGCTGCATCGAGTTGCTTTAGTTGCATCCTATGCCATATCTAGCTAGCTCAAGAATTAAAGAGGAGCAAAATCTTAGTTGTCAATAAGCCTCTACCTCCTTTCAGAGTACTCAAGAGAAATTCAAAAAGCTGTTTTTCACGAACATGGTTCTGCCAAAAAGTTAAACTGTGGTAGAACACTTTGTTGGACACATCTAGAGCTTACTTTGTCATGTGACATGCCTCATTATTTAAAGCAAAATGCTGGGTGCTGTGAAAATCAATTGAATACAACAGAAAAACACACGACAAAATGTTATCAGTTCCTTTTAAAATCACCCATAGACGATTTCCTTCAAGCACAACTGTAATATTTGTTTTTTTCTTTAGAACAGATACACATAATATCATTGGTGTGAAAATTGTTTGGTAGTACTATTTACCATTTCTGATATTTCAAAGTGTATTACGCTGCTTGTTGGCACATACTAATTTTCATTAACCACTTTAATCTAATTGCGTCACGTATTTGATTAGAAGTAAGATTGGCGTATATATAACACTTTTGAAAACCCTTCTGAATAAACTTCTATTTCATTTACTCTGTTTCTAATGTATAAAATAAGTACATTCTACATACTATGATACTACTCCTTTTGACATTTGAAAGAAGGTCAACTTAAGAGAGGCTTCTCTTCATCATATTCACTCTCTAAGCCACCTTCTTTCCCTTTGGCCCAAAGCACAAAGTAGAGCCCAGTGAACATCAGGAACATACCCGCTAAGCTGCAATACAGTAATAAGATACTGTAGTTGAGAAATAATATGAAACAAAAAAATAAATAGCTATGTAGCTAGGAATATTATCAAAGTACCTTCCAGTGTTTATGGTCTGTCCTAGAGTAACAACTGAGAAAATGACTGAGGAGACTGTGCCAATAGGGCTGAACATGGACACCAGCACTGGCCCTCTCCTCTCAAGTGCCCAACAATTGACACTCAGGCATATTCCATTCACTACACCTGCCTGTGCATTATAATTTACGAAAATGTTATTACTTAGTAAATTGTATAACCAAGTAAGAAAAAAAAAACATGATTAGGCATTTCATACTATATAAATTGATTAAGAATCGATTTTATAATATTAAGTTGGACTTGAAGGACTTTAAAAGCTACATTATAGAATCACATGCTAAATTATCAAAAGGGATAACCGTATGATGAATTGGAAAATGAGACCAGATTAAAATTACCACAAGAGAATAGCCAATCATGTCTGCGACACTCACAAGTGGCCAACCAGTTTTGAATTCGTGATCTTCAATTAATTGAACTGCGACAGTCATGAATGTCCCAAGAAAGCAAGTTATTGAACACAAGGACATCGGTGCAGGAAAATCTCCTAGAGTAAAGGCCTACAAGAATCACAATTTTCTGTAATAGCATGTTTGAAAACATGAGAAGTAAGAAATCAATTCTTTGATGTAAAAGTCACAAGGATATGGAACAAGACACGCTATACATAAGAAATTCAATGCAAACTGTTTGAGTGATTTCATTTTTGTATTTCATTGTGTGTTACCTGTAGGACAATGTTGGTTGACAATATGAGGATTGCGACCAAGAGATAGAGACAACCGATTAACTTCTGTCTGTCAAACGTTACATTTGGAGGTGGTGAAGGAGATTGAATTGTTCCCACTTTAGAGGAGTTAGGAGGTACAGAGAGGCTTTGCATTATGCTCAATGTGAGAGCCCCTAAGACACAAAGCAATGTGCCAACTATTTTTACTCTACTGTATGTGCAGCTTAAGTTCACTTTTTCCAACCTGCCTAACATCAAAATTCATTAATAAGCATTCAAATTATATAAATACTACCAAAATCTTACACCTTTTTATTCAACTAAATATACACATATATATTCAGTTTTAAGAGAATATTGAAAGTATAAAGCTGATGCAAAAATAGATTATATTACCGAAAAATCCATGCGATGACGAAGATGAAACCTGGTGCAAGATTTGGCATGGCTGTTCCCATTGCTGGCGAGGTTAGCTTGATTCCTTTAAGGAATATAGACTGGAACAAAGTTACCCTGAATTTCATCATACCAACCATATATGAATTAGATAAAGAGAAAGAAGAAAGGATAAACTGAGGAAGCAAAAGAAAGGAAATAAAAAAGGTAAATAATAATTAAAAAATGAGTGACAATTTGATTCCAAGTTATTGAAACACTATTTTTTTTCTCAAATGCAACTTTAACCTCTCTCTCTCTAATTCTTAGAAGTTATTTTGATTTGTCATTTTTTTGTTAAATCCAAAACTCATCATGAGCCACTGGTTTCGATACAACAATTTAAGTCCTTTTACATTCATCAAATTCCTTAAAATAGTACCACCTTTCATTATAAAGCAAGTCTTTGAAATCCATAGAGAAAATTATAAAATAAGTTTTCCTAAAATAGAGGGTTTAGTCCAAACTACGGTGTTTTGCACTTAACAGTTGGAAATAACCACAATTTTGGTGCCTGACACAGGAAGATTGTGTTCAGAGAGATTCTAGGATTCTGATGATCAAATATTCCGCAAAATAATTAACCATCAATATTTGCAGTACCCTTAAACTCCGTCCCATAACCGGGATTCAAAAGTAAAAACCCAGCATGCTCTATGGAACTTTTTTGTTGGATTACCAAAACATACATGATATATTCAAAAACCAAAAACAACTTTCCCTGCATGAATTTTTAAAAATGGAATTAAATAAATAAAAAATGTCTACTTTACACCCGAAAGAATTAAACAAAAAGAATAAAGAGCTGGACTCAGTTCATCTAAATTGAGATGAAAAATTTAATAAGGAAATGGAGAAGTTAGTGATAAGATTTGCCTACCCTCCAAGTGAAAGAAAGAGAAGCTGTGTAACCAACTTGAAACCAACTTTGGTGGGCCATCTAAACCTGCAAAAGATGCATATATGTATGAATTTATGATGAAATTGCATCCGAAAAAGAGAGAGAGAAGGAGAAGAAGATGAACCTTTCATAATAGAAGGCAAAGGGTAGGAGAATAAGGAACGTAGCAAAGGAAGTAAAAGCGACAATGGTAAGAGATTCGAGGCCCAAAGACATAAGATAACTGAACAACAAAGCATTTCCTGCGTAAATAAATTGCACCCCTATCAACCCTCCAATAACTGCAACATCTTCAACCAGCCCTCCATTCACCATCGTCGTAAATTTCCTCCCAGCAAATCAAATTCAAACTGTTATTAAGAGAAGACATATATGCAACCCTATCCTCTCTTCATTCTCATCTCCCTTCCCTTCAACTTCCTTTATTGCATCATTGTCGTGATCACAGACAACGACAAAAACCAAAAATAGCAATGTTCTTTTTTCTCGAAACTGGTTGGATGTGAAATCTGAGTTAGAATTGCAGAACTGAGCTTCTTACCATTCACGTTCTTCTACCAAACTTTCTTTCTTTTTGACTCCCCATCTTCACAGAATTTTTGTTGTGATCCCTGAGATCAGATATTAACCGCGTGCATACCTACTTTTCTCAGTTTTTTTTCTGTTGATTTTTTTTTTTCGGATATAAATAGAGGGATTTGGTTAACGTTCAAATGTTGTTCCCTGAATCTAAATCTAGATTTTCTTTTCCTTGGATATAGGGAGGGATTGTCCGTTCCTTTCTGTTCTTCCAAGTAACTTTAACTGTGATATTTTTCTTTTTGTATGTTATTCCAAAATAACTTCTTTTGCATCAGAACTGTTTTGTTTCATCTCAAGTCAGTTTTTTTTCCTGCAACAACAAATTTGAATTTAGAATATCACGCCAAATTATTGTTTTTACTTCTAAATTTCTATTTATATATATTTATTTATTTATTTATTTTAAATAAATAGTAAAAAAATGTTATGAACCAAAAAGCTCCCATGATTTTTAAATTAGTTTCTTTTTATGTTTGATCTACTGTTTGCAAATCGATTTAAACCAAAATATAGTTAGTTACGATGAAATTGTAACTATATGAAATTTAGCTATCCCGTTCGAGTATTTAGCCAATATTTACATTCCAGACTAATTTTTAAAGATATATATATATATATATATATATATATATATATATATATATATATACATATAGATTTTATATATAAATCTAACACTTTTTTTAATGTTTCTTTTTTTTATAAAAAAAAAAACAAAGTTT